>Ga0214545_1011550_pt1 | contig 12119 bp, 6 predicted proteins | sample CNSS4metaG_FD_160064 | JGI IMG/M metagenome (GOLD analysis project Ga0214545, IMG submission 160064) | Root nodule microbial communities from cowpea collected in UCLA plant growth center, Los Angeles, California, USA - CNSS4 | ecosystem: Host-associated > Plants > Roots > Nodule | place: USA... | reverse complement strand
GACCAACCCTAGTTTTCGCGATCTCTCGAATGCTCTCCACCCTCTCCAATGATAAATTTCAATTCTTCACTCAATTGATTGCTCTCCACAGTTATCACTTCTCGCTGCAGTAAAACCACATTTGATTCCCTAAGTTCATTGTGCTCGAAGTTTTAATTGTTTTTCACTTTACCATTTTTAACTTTTCAATTTATTTAACTTTTTTCCCCAATTTTTATTTAACGATACACTGTGCCGACATGTGCCATCACGTATTCAAAAAACTGACACGTAGCCCAAACAGTTACACCGTGTCACTGTGCCGTTAAAAATTTTAACTCCGTTTGCCAAAAGGACTCAATTGAATGCGATTTTATCAAAACGAGGACCAAATTGAACAAACAACGAAAATAGGGACCAAATTGAATAATTTTGACAAAAATAGGGACCAAATGTATATTTAAACCATATAAGTAAATATAAAGAGCAAACTGAGTGGAAAATGAAAAATCCTTTACATCTATGAACTATACTGAGCCTTGACTAGACGAGCTTTAGTCTTTTAGCTAAAAAAGATTGAGTTTATGTTTAGTTTGTTTTATTTTATACTTCCTATTTAAGAAACCATGTTATAATTTTTCTATTTCAACTCTATCAAAATAAATACTAAAAACATAGTATAATATTTAATAATAAAAATACGATATCAAACTGACTTTTTATGCAAACAATTTGCAATTTGATCATTGTTTAGGTAGAAATTTTAATAATATTACAACACATAATTAATACATCTTTTTTATGTTACATTGTTCAAAAGGATGAATTTTGAATTTTAGAGATGAAAAATAAATTTAATAATATTTAAAGACAATTTTATTTCAAAACAATCTTATTCAACGATATTTTTTATGTTGTAGACAATTTGTTCATGACATTCCAAATATCAAGCAAGTTGGTATTCAAAAATTCAAGCTAGGTAGATGCGGAGAAATAAAATTACAACAAATGTCAATAATAAATATCCATATATAATCTGCAAATAGGGATGACAATTTGGGGCAAACTTGGTCCTTAGGCTCGCAGAATAAGATGTAAGACAAGTTGATATGTTGAACCCGCTGGTTTGCATAGGCTCGTCTTACATAGGTTTGTAGCTCGCATAGGCTAAAGACTAGGGATGGCAATGCGGGCCGACCCGGCCCGTTTAGGACTGGCCTGCACAACGCGGGCTGGCCCGCCCCGCCCCACACACTTTATGCGGGCTGCAAACACTGGCCCGTGGGCTAGCCCGCTTTATTCTTTAATTTTTTTTAATTTTTATGATAAAACTTTCAATATTTAAAAATTGAGAAACTTTAAAAAGTTCACAAAATTAAGTAAAGACTTTGGAGAATTAGATGATAAATTGATAATTCAACATTTTCATCATATTCATACTATGACATAGACAATGTATTCTTTAAATTTTAGCACATTAAAAAATACATAATACTTGTCTTTTCGAGTTATACAAAAACTTGAAATGTTAATGCAAGAGTCCATAAAAAAAGTAATTAATATACAAGTGTAAAAAAAAATGAAATTTGGTATGGTATAATGATTTAGATTGGTTGAAATGGTATCATTGTATTGTTGCCGCATCTTTTTCACAACGAACTAAATGTAATATTGTAATAACAAATTAATAAGATAATTTTTAAATGTATATTATTTTACAATAAGATAAGATTATATATAAAGTAAAAAATTGTCAAAATATTATTAGACTTAAATCAATTAGGAATTTTAGGTTTTCTATTTCAAATTATCTAATTTGACTCAATTTAAAAAAAATAAAAATACCTTTTAAAAAGTTTATATTATATTAATAAAATTAATATTAACTTTAAATAGGATATTTGATATATAAATTATAAATCAACAGGTAGGGATAACAATACGGGCATACCGACCTTCAGGAAAAAGTGCAGGGCGCATAAGTTAAGTTCTTGGTTTACTAGTTCGTCCTGCATAACCCACAACCCGCGCGTGCCAACGACAGGGCAGGATCAACCATCTACTTAACCCGCATAAATTTAAATTGCAATATAATATATATATATATATATATATATATATATATATATAATATTAATTGGAAAGACAAACATTGCCTGATATAACAAGGATGATTTGTAATAATTAGGTGTGTATAAGTATAAGAGTTATTAATTAAGCATTCAAACAAATGTGTGAACCTAACTATTATGATTAATAATACACATAATTTCAATAAAAAAAATCTTATTAGCCACAACTGGAAAAATCAAGATTCAAAAAGTATAATTGTTGTTTTGTTTTCAATGAATAGTTAGTTACGTTTAAACTTTGTTTTTTTTTTCTTCTTCTTTTGAAACAATGCATTATGTTATTGTAAGCTAGCCTGCAAGTCCGTAAGCTAGATGTCACTATAAGAAAAAGGTAGTATTACCTACTATAAAAATCCATAGGTAACATGATAAATTCGTAGGTAAATTTATTCACATACAAATTATGTATGGACAAACTCGTAAGTAAATTGGTCGTAGAAAAATTACCTATGAAAATATCACTAGATAATTACTTACAAATAATCCATAAGTAATTATCTATTGATATATTTGTAGGTAAATTGCATGTTGATATATTCGTAGGTAAATTGCATGTTAACTAATTTAGTCTCTATATTTGTTATTTTGTCTCAATTTAGTCCAAATTTTTTTAACTGAAGCAGTTTCATCCCTCCTCAAATTAAGACCAAATTTAACCTTTCTATAAATGTTATAATGATATTTTAACAAGATTAAGTTTATATTCTATATTAGACTTTATTTAAATTTTGTTTTAAAATTTAATATATTTATTTTTAATTGTTATAAATCTATTTTAGAATTTTACATTTGAATTTATAAAGTTGTTATTTTAAAACTAACTCTAACATTTGTACAAAAATTATTGATATATAAATATTTGAAACAAAATTTAAACAAGGTTCAATGTAAAATATAAATTTAAATAAACTTAATGTTAATAAAAATATAAATTTTAATAAAATATCATTTTAACATTTATATAAAAGTTAAATTTAATCTCAATACGGAAAGGGGTGAGATTGCTCCGACTCAAACAAATGGGATTAAATTGAGACAAAATAACAATTAGAAGAACTAAATTGAGATTTTTCACATGACACTTTGTCTCAACAATGACACGTGACATTGTCACTGTCACATCACACAACCTCTACCACATGGTAGGACCCTCAATTGACACATAACAATTTTTTTAAAATTTTATATAAAATTAAAAAAAATAATGAACCAACACGTGCAATATCATTTAATGTCGTTAATACTGTACTAACAAAAATAACCAAATTACAAGAATATTAAAAAATAAAAATCAAATTAAAATTAAAAAAAATATGATGACCTAATTAAAATTTTCATATAAAAACGAAGACCAAGCTAAAGTTTAAACCAAATAATAAATATATTCATCATTTATATTATATTGTGTGGTTCTATCTTTACATTGTAAGAATAACTCATTATGTGTACTATGATTGGTAGACTCTTTAACACTCAAAGTGTTTTTAATTTATAAGTATAATGTCAAATTTAAGATATTACCCGATAACTTAACATTTTTTTAAAAAAAACATTATTGTGTCTTCTATAATATATTGGAGATTGATGTATATTTAGTGGTATTCCACATTGACTGAATTATAACTTGTCAAATTTTTTAACTTGCTTTAAGTGATTGTCCATCACTTTTTTCCTAAGATCTTAGGCCGTGGGACAGTTATAATGCACATTATTTTATTATTCCTTTGTGTATAATTAGCGTAAAATCAGACGTTAAATATGCATAATATATATATTAGTAGGTGATAATATTATAATATTATTAAATTAATATAAAACACAAATTTATATTTATAAAAAACAAAGTAAAATGAATGAGAAAAGATAAAAAAAATAATTGTTGATAAATAAAAAAAAAGATAAACATTTTTACAGAAAACATGAAAAAATAACTTTGATCTTTAAAAAAAAAATAATTATATTATAAATGATAAAATTAGAATTATAAAATATGGACACAAAAGATAATTCTCTTTATATATATTATAGATTATGGATTTTTTTATAGTTTTTTACCACTGTGATCTTGTAAATTTTTTTGGACTTAGGTACATATACCAAGTTTTAGTTTAAATGCTTATTTATTGGGAAAAAAAATAATCATGAATAGCATAAACTTCAAATGTGGATAAAAATCACTACTATTGTCTAAAAACAACTAGATAACATTGTATGAAAATTTGTACGACATATAAATAACATTCTCAAATTCTTTGACCCCAAATACATCAACAATCTTCAAAGCAAAAGTTTAACATATAGTTCATAAAACTCTACTACAACAACATAAGAAAAGTCAAATACAAGGTTAAAATATTTTTGACTTGGTGCAATAAATACAATAGACTTAGAGCCTATTATCATGCACTCTCTTGCTTATTCTAGATGATGTAAGTCTTTCCAAAATATATTGTTGAAAGTTCTACCTCGACTAGAGATAAAACAATTTCATAGTATATAAGTAGATCCAAACTTCACCTTGCAAGTTTGTTCTGTAGAATTGAGTTAAACTTAAATCATCTTTTTAACATATTTTTATCGGTCCAACACTATTTGAGATATTATTTTTTATTCGTTACCATTTTAAGTTACCAATTTTATATCCTCTTTTCATGCTTTCAAAAATTTAAAAGAGTTTCTAACAAATTCCAAATAACCTTACTTTAACTGTATTATTTTGTTAAACACCCGAAAGAAAAAAAAGAAAAGAAATAAAATTCAAAACTATTTACCTAAATAAAAAATGTGATTAGTTAGATTTCATCCTCCCTTTATTCCCTATTAAAAACAAAACGTGATGATAGTACAACAGATTCTTTTATTGTTTTCTAACTCCAAAAGAATGTAAAGAAAATGTAATGTAATGAGATAGAATTCTAACCACGTATCAGATTTGATCTCCCATTTAATAAGGTAAATATCAAATAATTTTCTGTTATTATTTTCCCTTACATTTTTATAAGATAGAAATATAAAAAAATAGCATTAAAAACATATATTATTTTCAGGAATTATTTGTTAATTCAAGGGTCCAACAGCATCAAGTGAATTATGCTATTTAAACTAGTGTCCCACAACTTTGTCTCTTTTTCTTATACACTCCCTTTATCTTTTCAAAACGAAAGTTAAAGGTTATAGTGCAAATGAATAAAATAGTCACCACTTTTCACGTCCGTATCTAGAATCATGTAAGATATATCTTAGAAGAAAAATAAAAAATAAAAAGGAATACAAATAAATTGGATATGATTCGTAATGTTCAAAAGTATCTAAGGAACATCTTATAAAATTTTAAAAGTAAATAAAAAAAATGATACCCTTTTAAATATAGTTCTTGAAATATTTGATAAGTATCAGTATCTAATAATACGGGTATGTTCACTAATACTTTTTTTCACTTTTTGAGTATATGGTCTTCATTGGTGATTAATGATTTTATTACTAGGTGCTTTCGTTTTTTGTGTTTAAGTACAATTGCTTTCCATTCAAATTATGGATTATGGTGAATCTTAGTTTTGTTTTTCCATATTTAGCGATGATTTATTATGTATTAATTGTTATATTCAATCTTGAATGGTTGGATTCGATAGGATAAATTATTGTTTATTGATATGTTGGTTTTCAACCAAACAAATATGCTAAATGGTAATGGAAAGTATATTAAAAGAAAAAGAATCAAATCAAAAGCCCACAACAGCACAATCAAGCTTGCAGCCCCTGCAACCCATTTAGAAATATTTAGTTATATGCATAACGATTTCTTTTGTCTGTTTCTACAGTTGTATTTTGTAGTACATAGGAGATGATTCTTAAAACAAATAAGGTGTACCACCTTTGTGCTATATATATTCACTGTCATTGCTTTTGTCAAGATCACCAATAAGAAAAATTATTCTCTCTTTTTCTCTCTGTTTCAAGCCTTTACTGCTTTTGGCTATTTTTCTTTTATGGTATCAGAGCTCCTCTGGGAGCTCTGCTAATACCTTCCCCTTTTATCATGTCCGAAGTTCACTCTCCGTCTACTGGTTCTAATACGGACCCTAATCTTAATCCCTCCAGTCCTTATTACATACATCCTAGTGAAGGACCTAATTCCTTCAACATCACCCATGTTCTCACCGGCCCTAACTATGCTTCTTGGTCTCGTGCCATTCGTATGGCTTTAATTTCTAAAAATAAGATGGGCTTTCTCACTGGTGCCATTATTGAACCCCCATATTCAGATCCTTTGCATACCACCTGGGAACGTTGCAATACATTAATCATGTCTTGGCTCCTTAATTCTTTATCTCCACCCATTGTCAAAGTGTCATTTTTTTCGAGAGTGCAACCGCCATATGGAATGATATCAGAGATCGTTTTTCTCAGAGTGACCTTCTTTGTATTGTAGAGCTCCAAGAAACAATATATGGCCTCAAGCAAGGTTCACTTTCTGTCTCCGAATACTACACTTCTCTCAAATCTCATTGGGAAGAACTTGATAATTATCGCCCATTCCCTGAATGCGAATGTTCTGCCAAGACCTATCACCAACAGGATTTTATTATTCGTTTTCTCAAAGGACTGGCGGATGGGTTTTCTGTCGTTCGTTCCCAAATCTTACTCATGGACCCTTTGTCTCCGATTTCTCGCGTGTTCTCCATGGTTGTGCAACAAGAGCGCCAACACTCTCTTCCCCCTGTCGCAGAAGAATCAAATATTTTTGTCAACTCGGGGTCCACGTCTTCTGGAAAGGGACGCAGTGGTGGCAGTGGTGGCCCTCTCAGCGTTTCCTCAAGTGCTCACATGCGCAATACTTCTAACAAAAAGTGTGCATACTGTCACCGCACTGGTCACACCGTTGAGACGTGCTATGCTAAACACGATTATCCACCAGGTCATCCACGATACCCAGGTCGTCCTCGCTTCAATCCACGTGATGGTACTGTCTCTATGAACAATGCCGCTCAAGAGGTCAGCAACCATGGCTCTAATACTTTCGCTGGATCTTCCTCTGATTCTGGATTTCACATGACCCAGGCCCAATATCAAACCCTAATCAACCTCCTACAGTCACAACCTCTTGATACTGATGGTACAAGCTCTGCCCAACCATCACGGGCCAACCTCACTCAAGTCACTCAACAAAGCCCACAATAATTTTCTAACTCTAAGTCTGGTACTTCGTTTGTTTTTTGCACCACTTCACTCACACAACCACATAATTATCACTTTCTGTCCAACACACACCGTCCCTGTCACAGACTCACCTGTCACACACTCACCAAACAACATTTCATGGATTATTGATTCTGGGGCAACTGATCATATTGCCTCCTCTTTGAACCTTTTTCTTCATTACTCTAAAATCAAACCTGTCCAAATAAAATTACCCAATGGAAATGTTGTTTTTTCACATTTCTCTGGTTAAGTTCAATTCTCCCCTGAATTTGTTCTTCATGATGTCCTTTACGTTTCTGATTTTACTTTTAATTTACTATCAATTTCCAAACTCATTTCTTGTCTCAATTATTTTTTAACCTTTTCTGGTGTCAATTGTTACATACAGGAGATGGGATCTTTGAAGATGATTGGTTTGGGTAAATTAAAACAAGGCCTTTATCACTTGGACATTATCAAGAGTCAGACATCTCCTATGTACTACAAAATACAGCTGCAGAAACAGACAAAAGAAACTGTTATGCATAGGGCTAAATATTTCTAAATGGGCTGCAGGGGCTGCAAGCTTGATTATGTTGTTGTGGGCTTTTGATTTGATTCTTTTTCTTTTAGCCCCTCACAAGCTGGAGATTTGAAGATATCAAGAAGCTCAAGCTTGGATAAATTGGAGTGAAATAGACGTGGAGGAAGAGCTTTAGTGAAGTTGTCTGCTAATTGATGTGATGATGAAACTGGTAAGAGATGTATGAGACCAGCAAGTAATTTTTTACGGACAATATGGCAGTCAATTTCTAAATGCTTCGTCCTTTCATGAAAAACTGGGTTGGCAGCAATGTGCAATGCACTTTGGCTACTACTAAACGTTATGTCCTCTACTGTGATAGCTAAAGTGCAATGCACATTGCTGCCAACCCAGTTTTTCATGAAAGGACGAAGCATTTAGAAATTGACTGCCATATTGTCCGTAAAAAATTACTTGCTGGTCTCATGCATCTCTTACCAGTTTCATCATCACATCAATTAGCAGACATCTTCACTACAACTCTTCCTCCACGTCTATTTCACTCCAATTTATCCAAGCTTGAGCTTCTTTATATCTTCAAATCTCCAGCTTGTGAGGGGCTAAAAGAAAAAGAATCAAATCAAAAGCCCACAACAGCACAATCAAGCTTGCAGCCCCTGCAGCCCATTTAGAAATATTTAGCCCTATGCATAACGGTTTCTTTTGTCTGTTTCTACAGCTGTATTTTGTAGTACATAAGAGATGATTCTTAAAACAAATGAGGTGTACCACCTCTGTGCTGTATATATTCACTGTCATTGCTTTTGTCAAGATCACCAATAAGAAAAATTATTCTCTCTTTTTCTCTTTGTTTCAAGCCTTTACTGCTTTTGGCTATTTTTCTTTTATATATGATGTAAAACGTATTGGTATTTTCAACCAAACAAATATGCTATGCTAATTTTTTTTCATAACAAAATTTATAAGTATTTTTCACAAAAAAAAATAATAAAAAATAAGAGTTTTTTTAGTAGTGTATCAAGCATTGATATGTTAGGGTTGATTTTTGAGGTATCTTCATTATTTTCAGTAGTCATAGGAACCCTAGAATTGCCCATATCTCCTATCCTTGCATTCATGATCTTTGATGACAAGATCAGTGGAGTGAAGGTCATGGCCTAGCTGTTAGCTATATGGGGCTTTCTGTCCTACATGTATCAACATTTTCTCGATGGTTGAAGTGCCAAGCAAGATCATCGTTATGGCCTTAAGGTTTCAAAGGGAGAAGTTGAAATTTAGTGATGGAATTAATGGATCATGAAAATCTGAATTAAGGATTTCAATTTAGGTCTTAGTTTGTAAGAAGTGCAGATTTTTTTTTTTCCAAATAGGTTAATGTTAATTAGAACAATTAAACTACTTTTAAAAGTAGAAATTTAAGCTTATGTAGAACAAAAAAAACATTAACATTATTTTGATTTTAGCAGAAAAGATTTTAGTTTTTCTCTCATCCTTTAATAAATCAACTTCTTCATATTCAATCTATGTAACATTAAAAGTTTGGTCAAGATCATCTGGTTTAAGATTGACCAAAAACAATATTTGTGATACGAAATGGATTTAAAAAATATGCAAGCAAACTATAATTACCATAAAGCCTGAATATTCAAATTATGTTTGAGTTCAAGCAATACAAGGAAGATTCAATATTAATGAACTATAAATATTATATATACAACAGATTAAGATACTAATTAACTTCAATTCAAAATATCAGAAATAAATGAATTTATAAGTTGTTTTTTAATATATTACTCATCTTACTTATTTAAACTTTTGTTTGGATAGAAAATATCTTGACTTTTAAAGTCATTTAAATATATTGAATTTATGTTGGTGACCTTTTAAATTGTTTCATTCTTAAAATGTTTTATTTGGAACTAGCAATTCAAATTTAATTTCTGGGAATTTTTATTCTCTTCAAATTAATTTGCAGAAATTATTCAAATTTCCTAGGTTAGGTTCGTCACAACCTATTTGTAGAAGTTTATGACGATGCTAGATTGTTACTCAATTTATATTATGGAGATTTATAACATTTACAAAATAACTTCCACACTGAATAATAATTCTTTTTAGTGTTTTTTATTATTGATATTGGTGGATGGTATTTTTTGGTCAAAGTTCGTATAGATATTTTAACAAATACTTGCACCATTTTTTCTGATTGGCATTAATCAAAATTGTTTTAATTGATATCGAGCACAATTAAATTCAAAGAAAAAGTTTTAGTGCATTCCCTCCATATTCAACGAATATAAATAGAAAAAAAAATATAATGGATGAAAAGGTAAATATGTATAAAATGAATGTGAACGGAAGAAATGAATATAAAATAAGAAGAAAAGAAGAAGAATATGGATGAAAGATAACAGAAGAAAAATATGGATGAAATAAAGTAAAATATATTTAACCCTTAATAAGATTACAAAATTATTTATAGAACATTTAAAAATATTTGAATTTAACTTGTAAATAAGTCAATGTTTTTTTCATCTTACTTTTCCCATCTAAAAGTTTGTATAAGAAACTTTTTCCAAATATATCCATTATCATTATTTTAGAAAATACATTTCGGAACATATATACAATCACTATTTTATACAGTAATTTCTCGGAACATTAATATGTTTGTCAATATTCTCGCAGGTACTTCAAACATCATAATAAAACCAACGACAGTTCTATAAAGTACTTTTAAAATAGAAAAAAAAAAGTGTCCACAAATATTTTTTTCTTTTCTAAAAAGTGATTCTGTTTAATTTTTTTCCCTTTACAAATGTTCTTCTTTAACCTTTTCATATTCGTGTTTCTTGGAAGTGTGAAGTGATGAACGTTGGAAAGGGTTTTGTTGACGAGCTTGCCACTTCACAGGTTTTGAAAGTAGTGTATTTAGTAAAGGAGGTGAGTATAAATAGAATAGTTAAATTGAAATGTTAGACCCTAGAGAATAAAGCCCAAGGATCCAAAACATTAGGGCCCATAAAATAAAAACTAACAACAATCGAATCAGTCTGCACAGAAAACTAATTGAAAATGATGAAAAGTTAGATTCGATTTGAAGCATGATGATTTATGAAGACTAAAAATAATAATAATTTTGTACTAAATATGATGAACTATAATACTCAGTATTAAATTAAAATAATGAAAATTCAATTTTGAGTATTGTAATAAAATTCAAAAAGTATTGTTCAGTATCATATTATACTAATATATTAAAAAACCAGTACTTTGTAAATATTATATGTATTAATATACTAAATATTAAAGTTTAATATTGAGTATAATATAGAAATATTCTAATAATAATATACTATCAATAAAAATATATTAAATTGGTTTTCATAATATTTTATTTTAACAAAAGTAATGTTTTTATTATGCATCTTTGAGTATAAAAAATTATTAAGTAAAGTATATCGTACGTTTTCTAAAATTAAATTTAAAATATTTATAGTCCCTCAAATTTTATATAAATTTAGTTTTTCTTCCAATTTTAAAATTAATTTTTATTCTTGTAAATAGAAAATTGTTTGTTTTAATCTTAACTACAAATATGTTAAAGATGAACTCAGAGGAATTGTAAGCCCCTTTTCAGTGCTATAAAGTTTTGGGCCTGGCCTTTCCGGAGGCCCAAGGCCAGCCCTTCAGTAGGACCCCTAACCCTTCATTTCTGTTCCATTTTCAGAAACCAGCTTCTGTTCCCTCTCTTCATCTCAAGCCAAGTTCTCTGCTAGGGCTCTCCATCCTCACGTCTCTGAGCTAGCAAAACTCTCCCCTTTTTTCCAGGTAAGCTGACCTTTAGAGCTCAGGGTTCGTTCCTTCTCCTCTTTACTCTGTTTAAAACGCGTGGGTCAGGTTAGGGTTAAGACTCTTAACTTCATTTTGTCCTCTTTTTCCAGTTTCAGCTTACTGTCATAGTTCTTGGAGCTGTTGTGCTACATAGTTAGGGTCTGGTTGTTTTTGGTGCTCAAACGAAGGTAAGGGAAGCTAGATTCATCGATCTCGAACTATTCTTGGCTGTTTTTGGTCGTTTTTACTTTTATATGCGTGCATAGTGTGCTTTTGTGGGATGAAATTGAGTTGCATGTGTACTTGGGCGATGATCTGAGCCATTCTCGCTGCTGCTTGTGTGCTGACAGTGGTGAGATCTGTTATTCTCGCCCAAGCGAGCTCGTCTCGCCTAGGCGAGAGTATCAGAGTGCTCACTGCCACGAGAACTCGCCTAGGCGACCCATTCCCGT
>Ga0214545_1011546_pt1 | contig 12122 bp, 5 predicted proteins | sample CNSS4metaG_FD_160064 | JGI IMG/M metagenome (GOLD analysis project Ga0214545, IMG submission 160064) | Root nodule microbial communities from cowpea collected in UCLA plant growth center, Los Angeles, California, USA - CNSS4 | ecosystem: Host-associated > Plants > Roots > Nodule | place: USA... | reverse complement strand
AACAAAACAAAGTAAGAAGAAAAAGAAAAAAAAAAACAACAAGAACAAATCTAAATCATACATTTTTATTTTCTATAATTGTTGCCCACCAAATTACAAGAAAAAAAAGTATAATAAAAAAGGAGACTAGAACTTCTGAAATAAAAAAATGAAAATAACCATAAAAGAAAATTTTAGTTTCACATCCTATATAATTCTTTTTTTTTTTCTCAAAAAGCTTTTCACATACTTAATAATAAGTAAAATTCAGGTTTTCTAAAGATAAAGACTTAAAAAATATTCAACATCAATAAAAGTATGAAGAAACTTTGTTGTTATTAGTCAATTTATTTTTTTAATGTAGATATAAATTTCTTTCTTTTTTGTTTTGTTTTATTCTTTTCAAGAGAGTTTGCTTTATAAGTTTTTGTTTTAAGTATGAGTTGGTTTGGTTTCCATGTTATTTTTTTTTTTATAAATTCTTTCATGTAATGGCACATGATTATTGAATTTTTGGATATCAGTCTAACTAAATTGTTATAATTTATAGTAATACCTAATATAAATTTTATAAAAAAAAACAAAAAACCATGAAAAAACTATATACAAAATCCTAACACATTAGTCCAAAATTTAAACACAATATATTAAGTCTTATGGGTAAATTCTTAACCCAAAAAATAGTTGACTTGCAATGTTATCTTACAAGACTTGAAGCTTAGTCCAATTCCCTATAAAGTCTGGTATTTGGCCTCCAAATTCCATGTCTGAAGCCCATCTGAAATGAATAGAAAAACCTTTGTTGTTGTAGAAGTTCCTCTTCTTTGTTTTTTAAAGAAATAAAAAATAAAATCAATTATCATAAGATACATGAGAACAGAAATAATTTACACTGCCACCAAATTTTTAAGATTTTCAAATGTGGAAGGAATTGGACCACTGATTCCTGAACTATCAAAGTACCTACAAGGAAATATTCGTTTAAATTTATATTCTGTTGTAATCACAATAATGAGGTATCATATATAACTATGTAACAAAGTCTAATTCTTAATTAAAACACCTAATAATTTCCACTATCCACAACCAAAGCATTCTTCACAACAATATCAGCATAAACATATACAGACAATATAAAGAAGTGAACTTTAAGTTTAACTTAATCTCACAATCAGCTTATAAGGTGAAATTTGTACTCATTTATATAATGAAACTGACATTATTTTTAGTTGATGTGAGACTTCCAACACATTCTCTCGTGCCCGTGAAATACATACATCTCATATGGAAGACTAAACACTAATAGATAGTCCGATAATGACTTGATAGAGAATGAAATAATAGACTCAACAAACATCAAATTTCGGTTAAACTCTAACTCGTAACTTTAATATCATATTATAAATTATAAATGAATGATAGAACAACAAAGGATTGTATTGATAGAAAGGTTTACTACACTGAACAACTGAGCAAAAGAATATATACACGAGAGACAAACATGAAAAGAGTAACAAATATAACTTAACTACTATATAACTGATTCTGTTTATCAACTAACGGTTACAATTTTACTTTGCTGCAATACTTCTAACACAGAAAATTTTAAAGTCTTTGGCATATTAATTTGTGGATTTGTTGATTTAAAATTGCAGTAAAAGTGTTTATCATAGATACTCACAGTTGTTCTAACTTTGTCAGGTTCCCAAGTTCTAATGGAAGAGATCCTGAAAATCTGTTTGTCGAAAAACTCCTACAAATATAACAAATAAATTCAACACCTGGAGAGAAATTTCTCATGACAACTTGGTTTTATGTATGTAATAAAAATCTTGCTCTAGAAAACTTATTTCAAGATGAATTTCATGCATTCCGAAAATCTTGTTTTAAAAATTTTGTTTCAGAAATCCTGAACCAAAAATTATGTGCTAGAAATTTCGGAAAACCTGTTCCGAAAGATTCCTAGAACAAGCAATCCAAAAGTCATTTTTATAAAAAGTAAAAGGGTTATTTTAAAAATTATGAGGGTGCAATTAAAAATTATATCTTTTCTCACAATTTTAGAGCCCAAATGAGCTTTGACTCAAATCAAAGTCTCTAATTCACACCATTAATTAAAATTTTATCACTAAAGAAATTTTATCACTATTGACACATGTTAACTAGAGGAAAATAGAAGATTGAAGTAACATACAATACAATTAATTGTGAAAGATTTCCTAATTCCTTTGGGAGCTCCCCTGTAAGATTATTGATGCCAAGAGACCTAATCAAGAACAAACCTAAAAATTGTTAACAATCATGTGTCTAAATAGTAAATATAAATAAATTAATGAATTGAACTTGTTTAAATGTGCCTTACAAGTATTGCATACGAGTTAGATTTCCAATGGCCGGAGGTAGAGAACCCGACAAGAAATTTTGCCCCAAATTTCTGCTTTCAAATTGACGGAACTTTATATGATAAATTGCAATTCTAGCTTGAAAACAACGAATCAAAGGCTAAAGAAAATGCATATAATCACTCCAATCACAAATGATGACACTAAGCTAGTTATACATATTGTTCACGGTGGATCAATAAATTTTACTTGTTCAACAAAATCTTGTTGAATTCTCAATAATACAGAGTAAGAAAACACAATAACAAAATTAAAAGAAACCACTTTTATTATTAGTCGAATGTTCTATATGTAAATAATCTAATACGATTATAGTGTACCGTACAATCTAAGTTCACAATAGTCTCTATCTATAGAAACTAAGTTTAGGGTACTATAGGAAACTGTTTGAAGAAAACAAAATCTTCAAGACATTTACAATAGAATTCACAAGACAGTTTAACTAGTCCCAAAACAGTCTTGAGCTCTCTTTATCATATATGGTTTAATGGCTTTTACTTGACATTCATGTTTGTGGTTTTTATGATTTTAAAATTCTTCATGGTCTAATGGTCTAATTGTACCCAAAGTTTAAAAATAAGTCTAAGAATAGGGATGAAGCTTTATATTTTATTTATCATATTCCAAATATAATTTATTGTAAAAAAGAGAACCATATTTAAAATGTTTCAAAGTGTGAGAGTGTATTACAAAGTTAATATACATTTTAATAAAAAATAAAAATAGAAATAAATTAAAAACACTTGATTATGTTTTTATTGATCACTTTTTGCATTGCCCTACTTATGCATTTTATGTTATTTAATTTGAAGTTAGTGAAATTTTTTACACTACTATTATGGAATTTAGAGATGTTATTTTCTATAAAGAATAAATTGACTAAAGCTATTTATGATGCATCTAGTAATGTTTTACCTTATAGTGATAATGGTATTCACTACAAGAATATATAATTCTACTTGGGGTTTTTTAGTTGAGGTTTTAAAACCTCCGGTAAAATATATACACAGAAAGGGTTTTAGAAACCCCAAGTAAGTTGTAGGGTTTTTTTTTAAAAAAACCCCAGAAAATTATTCTCACCTTATTTATTTATTTTTTTCAAAATTTTCAATTTGGCTAAAAATGTTTTCTCTCTTTCTTTTGCAGCATCTCTTTCTATCTCTCGGTGCCCTCTTGCGCTCAAGGTTCGTGCCTCTCATTCCATCATTTTTTGCTTTCGTTTTCATTTTTATCTGATGATTTCATCAACAAACTGTGTTGATTTTATAATTACTGAAGAGAGTGTTACTTTGTCATTCAATTTTGTGCCCTAGGAAGAGGAAGATGAAGCAGTTGTGGCTCGTGCCCTAGGAGGAGGAGGAGGAGAAAGACGTTGCTCTTTCGATTTCATCGTTCTCCATGAAATCAGGTAATAAACACTTGCTTTTAATTTCGTTTCCTGCTTTCAATTTCATCACCATTCTTACAATATCGTCACTGTTTTTTCGATTTCATCTCTGTACTTTCATTTTCATCTCAATTTCGTCTCCCTAATTTCATCTTCGTACATCACTTCCTCTTTCAATTTCCCTACATCACTTCCTCTTTCAATTTCATCTTTCTTATTCATGTCGTAATTCACACGCTTATTTTACCTTTACGAAACAAATGAGGTTTTATATTCTGCTTTTGCCCTTGGGATCCTATTCATGTTTAGCATTCGTATAAGTCCATGTGCAATTTCTGTTTCTTATGTGTACTTCCCTACTTTAGCAAGAGAATTTCAAAATTCATATGCATTTCTGTTTCAAACTTCATATTAATAAAATTTTTTATTTTATCTTCCATCTTTTTTTTAATTCTCTCCTCATCCAATGGCGAATACACCTCATAGGATACACCTCACGGAATCTTTATTCTTTATTTTCTTTGAGATTTAGTAACTTTCACATTTTTTCTAACTTTCACATTCTTTTGTTGTTTTTTGGAGACTTGAAGGTGGCACCAATAAGGATGATGTTAAGCCAAAACTTAGAATACCTGAAGAAATTATGGTTGCTTATAGAAAAATTAGGGTAGTGCTAAGTTGTTTTATTTGATGAGTGTATTCTTTTCTATTTATTAAAATTCTTGACTTTTTAATTGCTTCTTCGTTGGTCTTTTTTTTTTGTTATATTCACCTTTTTCTATTGAAAAATGATGATGTTTAGTTTGGTTTTTCTTTGTGGTAGTATAGTTTGGTTTTATGCACTAGAAGTGTATCATAATAAAGTATTGCTAAAGGATAAAATCAGTAAGGAAGTAATGTATGATTCTTTGTGACTTTTATAGCAAGTGCTAACCGTGATTATCAATGTTACTGTTAAAACCATCATTTTTTTAATTTGTGCATCTTACATATATGTTAAATATGTAATAAAGTGTCACTATTTTTTAGCATTTATCAGTTGATGTTATCCAACATCTGTATTCATATAAGTTCATGCTAATGTGTGAAACTGCAGGAAACTTTTACTATCATTCAAGAAATATTATCTAATACATTATCAGGAATAAAGTAAGTGAAGGACAATTCTACCAGGTTTTACTATACAAGCTTGATGCCATCCACAAGGTACCTGGAGAAAACAACTTAGTATATAGTTATAACTTTTATCAGTATGTTGATCTCTAGTATTTATATTCTCTTTGTGTATAGGCTTGTGCATCTTTGAAACCTAGTTACCAACCACTAGTAACATTTGTAGTAGTTCAAAAGCGGCATCACACTAGACTCTTTGCAAACAATCACGATGATTACTTATTGTGAGCTTTCGCCTACTGTTTCTTGTCTATTAGTATTTTGATTTGCCATACATTACTTGTTGTGAGTTTTTTTTTTCTCAACACCAAGTATTTTCATGTTGTCCTACATTTTTTCATGCAGGTCAACTCAAGCCCTTATAAAGATGGATGGATAATTAAAGTTGAACTGAGTAACAGTGGTGAACTTAACTATTGTAGCTCTTTTTCTGTTTTATTCTGATATGTACTTTTGTTGATTATACGGGTTCAATTGGTGAGAATTGAAGTTAGAGTGCGTGGGTATGGTTGGACAATGCAAAAAATTTTCTTTTGGCTGAGGTGTTTGGATTGCACAAGTTAGTTTTTCTTTTGTAGCCTAAAGTTTTATCCTGTCTTTATATTTTTTTCCTATGTCATGAACAATCAAATGACTACTATTGCCCATTTTTATAAATTTTCATTTAATTAGAATACAAATACTATTCAAGGTAGTGTTCTTTTTTTCTATATTATTTTTTTCTCGGGGTCTTTAAATTTTTGAATCATATACTTTTTGCTTACTGGTCTTTATCATAATTCAATTTTTTAGATCCTCCAATTGTTGAGAACTTAATTCATTAGAGCATATTTTACACAAATTATTTATGCACTTTTAAACTAATTCTAAAGTTACAAAATCATAACACAACATCCAATCAACTATAATGAATGTCATTCTCACATAGTAAGTTTTTTAAAAATTAAGAAACAATTACATGACTCGTTTAAAAAAGCAAATAAAATTAATGAAACACATTATGATATAGTTAGATGTCATTATAAACTCTGTTGATAGCACTAGGGTTTCAAATCTCATGCAGTAGCGGGGGTTTCAAAAACCTCAAGCAGTAGCGGGGGTTTCAAAAATCCCAAGCAGTAGCGGGGTTTTAAAAACCCGACGCAGTAGCATAGGTTTCGAAAAATCCAAAGCAATAGCGGGGGTTTCAAAAATCTCAAGCAGTAACGGAGGTTTCAAAAACCCCAAGCAGTAGTGGGGGTTCAAAAACCTCATGTAAGTGGTGCTTTACCAAGGGTTGCTAAAAACCCTAGTAATCTGTTAGCCACGCTGGTTCTTCTAGGGGAATTGCAACCCTTGGTAAAGCCATTAGTGGGGGTTAAAACCCCCATAAATGCCAAATTTAACCCTAACTAAAAACAATTATTTTTGTAGTGATTTATGATGCTTGTAGTTATGGATATTCATTATGTGAATTGCATCTTTGTCACATTACATGTTTCTCAAATCAGAAAACATATTTTTTTTAGGTGTAGATTTCTAAGAAATTATAATACAATGACATGGAGAATTGTTACACTTGCCAAGTGTGTGTCAAACTGAGGAGTTTGTTGACTCGACAATGTTGGAAAAATTAGAAGTCATGATTAGTGATGTTGGAGTGTATTTGTTTGCTGAGACGATATATGAAAATATGTTTCACAATGCAAAGATTCCATTATACCCTAGTCCAACTAACTTCACACGATTATTAGGATTGTTAAGGTTGATGAATTCAAAAGCAATAAATGAAATGATCGATAAAAGTTTAACATAATCACATTGTTTTTGGAAAGGACATTGATGTACCATTGCACATGCATATGTTTGATTTGTTGAGGACTACATTAAGTAATGGCAAGTTTAAAAACATTCATATTCGTTAATTGTTACATATGTTATTAATAATTATTCAAATTTTGGTACATGCATGGTTTGTGTTTGGAGGGGGAGAGACATGACACTTATAGGTTTCCTCAACTCATTCACCCAATAGGTAACAAAGGGAAGAAAACAAATTTACTTTGCTCTATATATGTTATAAGTTATAGTAAATTATTTAAATATGTTGTAGTAATTAACTTTTTGTGCAGGCGCGTCATTGGTAGCTACTGATTATATCAATCCAAGATACTATATTTTTGCTCCATGCATAAGAAGCTTCCTACTTACTTTAAACAAATAGTAGGTTGGTAAGTCAAATTCAAGTAATGTCTATTATTACATCGACTTTGCATAAAGATTTTTGCTTTAGTGCTTACTCTATATATAACATATTGAGTTTAGGGAAAGTGCAACATCATAGAAGTTCACATGGATGTACCTCAGGAGATTTAAATTGCACCCTTCATTTACTTTTGTATTGTCGTTAATTGATCTAACCATGTTTTCTATGTGTTGTAATACAATAAACAAACAAAGAACTATGAGTGCGTGGCTACTATGTGTTGTGATGGATGGATACAACTGTGTGAACTTGTATTGATAGAGGTTGAGATCAAGTAATATGGTATAACACACTAATACATTTATAAACTAATACATTAATTACTCATGAACTTTTTCTAACTTTAATTCATATGTTGTAGTTTTTCGATGAAACACAACTATTAGACCGAGAAGCATTGGACAACGTGGGAAAATATTTTATTAACATATATAATATCTTGGTCTAAATGAAAAACTAGAATAATTAAGTATTTATAGAAATTATTTGTTTAAATTCCTAATAATTTTAAACTTCAATAACAATTGCTTTAGAATTTGTTTTAGTTACGATTGTACTTGTATAATTATTAATATGTTCACAATGTAAGAAATTGTAGAATCTTGTGTCTAAATGAATTTGTCTTGTAATATTTTTTCAGGATTGTGGATTGTTATATATGGTTAAGATATCATTAGATATTATTAGTTACAATATTATGTGTTACTTTGAAAGGTAACATACATTTTATATATTTTCTTATTTATAAACGTATAACCATATGTTCTCAACACACAAGGGATTCATCATATGTCTTTATATCTTTTACTTTAGCATGTATAAGGCATGTGTAACAAAATGCATATTTAAAAAACAAATCATGTGATGACGATTATAATCCAAACTATTATCGATTGGACAACTTCTAATGATGGTTCTATCACAAAACCATCATCATTTGTCAATGTTTTTTCTTTAGACATGGTTGTGCATCCATTGGTTGCAATTCGAAAAAGCTTTTACAATGGTTAGCTAAACAAATTTTGTTGACAAACGCAAACAACAATGGTTGCACTCATAATTGATTGTGTAGGACTTACAAGACACTCTAATTAACCATGTTTCATGAACCATCATTGATTATACGTTTTAACCATTGTTAAAGTTGAATCTTCATTTATTCAATTAAAGGAAGGAGAAATTATCATTTTGTATGTATATTGTTCAAATTATAACTTTATTTGTCAAGTGAAGTGTCCCCAACCGCACTATTTTGTTGTGATTGGTATCATTTTCCCTAAATAAAATGTTCTTAGTTTTACCTTATATTTGACATTATTTGAGAATTGTAGATTTAAATTATATGAAACTAATTGGTATTAAGGGTTTAAATGAATAGTATTTAAATAAGATTATTCTATTGTTAGGCACGATGATTATTAGGTCTTAGGCCCATCAGTTTAGACTCAAAGTCAATCTATTCTTTAACCTAATGTTAAAAGTCGACTTGACAATGGGTCGAGTAGTGATGAGTGTTGAAAGGTTAGGTCAGGTTTCGAGCTGTTAGTTATTAGAATAATGATTGCAGACTTAATAAAGATATTAAAGAGAAAGAATTTTAATGAAGAAGAACCTTAAAGAGAAAGGTTAAGTCATAAGTGGGGAAGACAAGAAAAAAAATTTATAATAGAAGGAAGAGATAAAACATATGCAGATTACTTTGAATGCTCTTCTTGATCGCATTCAAGTATTTTTGGCTAGAACAATTATAAATGATCTTTTACATTAAAACTCATTTATCTTGACTAATCATTATAAGATAATTTAAATTTATGCATGTCTCTTCTCTTTCATGTTTTTAATTTTCTTTTTCTTAGTGAAAATGATAAAAAGAAACTCAATACATACGCATGGCATTCCTATACACGGGCAGTTTTCTATACTAGTAAATGCTACATTCTAAGAACTACAATGGAATGTAGATATACAAAATATAGTAATCTTCATAGAAGAAAGATAAACCTTGAAAATATTACCAAATGAAGTAATAAACATTTTATCATGAGGTCAGTTACTATCAACTTCTACATTCGGGCAAGTGGCAGACCAACCACTACGAGCAAGAATAATGTATATTAATTTTTTTATATTATACAAGTGGATTAAATATTATATTGATCATGTGATTAAATTGTAAATTATATATATTTATATAATTTATACACCTTTTTTTTTTCTGCATCCTTAATACAAATCCCTATAGGTGAAACACAACTTTTCTTCGAGAGAACTATCTAAAAAGCTATATTCAACATCTAGTTGATGCAATTAACATTGCTTCCAATAGTTAAAAGAAATCCAATTCTACCCAGTGATACTTAAACATAAATGTAACTTAGTACAGCAAAAGAACATGTAATTTTTGCTTGAGAACAACAAATCAAAAGCTAAAAATGCATCAAAATAATTTTACATTCTCACTCAATCATAAGTTTTAACATGCGATAAATTTGTTAACTTTTATAATAACTACCCTAAAAGTCATAAATGAAATTATTTTTAATTAGTTGGCAGATGCACTAGATATACATATTATTTTTTACAGTTTTATTATAGCCATCATGACAGTTTATTCATTGTGATAAGCAGTGGTGGCGGAGCATAATGGTGGCAGGTGAGGGCCATGGCCCCCAAACGTTTTGATTTTTTTTATGATAGGTATTTTAATTTGTTTTATATAGATATTATGTATTTTGATTTTTTTATTATAAATATTAAATTAAATATTCTTTTCTTTTATAAAAATAATAATTAATGGTAATAAATAATAAAATATAAAATTATACATAGTAAAGAATAAAAAGATTTATCAAGATATTTTTATTATTATTTTTTATTATAGTTTGAGTTTCTCATAAATTGTTCTCATCTTTCATTTTTATGTGTTTTTGTTTTCTTTTGTATTTGAAAAGAAAAAAATATTTTATTTTTGCTCTTATTTCTCCTTTGTTCTCTTCCATTCTCGAGGAAGAAAAGAAGAATCGTTTCACTTGATAGTGAAATATTAGTTTAATAATTCATTTAATGAACATCTTTTATATTTTTTTTTATTTTATGAACATAGAAGAAAAAGTATTGTACTGTGTTTTTCATAATCAAATTTTAATTGTGGTTCTATTATATGTCTATTTTCTTTTGTTTCTCAAGAGAAAAATATTTATTATTTTTGCTCTCATATCTTAGTTGTTATCTTTTATTCTCGAAGAAATAAAAAAGAAGGTAATTATCTTTTGTCTCACTTGATAGTGAAATATTAGTTTAATAATTTATTTAATGAATTTATTGTATATTAATTTTTTATTTTATGAATATAGAAGAAAATGGATTGTATTATGTGTTTTTTATAATTGGATTTTAATTGTAGTTTGATTATCATCGATTTTTTCTTTTAGATTGTAAATGTGGTTTGATTTCCCGCTAATGATTTAGCTTATTGTTATACTAATTTATGTATTCATTTTGACGGTATTAATGCTAATAATTAAATGTATAAATTTTGGATGTATTGTTTTGACTTCCACAACAATATTGATCAAGATCCGCCATTGGTGATAAGTGTTATTAATGTAGCAACCCTTTTATTATGGAACAAAATGTGAACCCACATGAATGAGGAAGAAAGCTTACAAATTTGTGAGATATGTGAGAGTCCATAGCTCTTCAGGAATTTCACCAGACACGTCAAGTGCATAGACCCTCCTGTGCCATTCAAAACATAAAAACCCGAAAAAAGTGAAAATCATATTGCTCTGACAGCTTCAATCATTTAATGTGAGAAATTGAATAAATAAAGTTGCGAAAGATACAGTGATGTGATGTGACAAGTAGTTCCAGCGTTAAAGGAACGATCACATCTGATGAATGGATTGTAACTTTCAGCGGTGGAGGTATTGTCAATGGCACTTCCACTGCAAACTTCGCCGCTTATATTCCATACAGTTGTGTTTGCATATATACGCCATCTGCTAAATATTGAATTTATAACTCTTGCTGCATTCAGAAGATCACCTTTTTCAGGGGAATGTACTCACCTTAAAATTACAAAGAAACCAACTGACAAAATAAAATTGATATATATATATATCCTAAACTCATAGGACATCAACAACACAACGAGAGTAGATAAAAGTTTTAGGAAGTCAAATTAAATTTTTTATATATAAATTATTATTTTTTAATTAAATTATTTTTTTTATTTCTTCTGATTAAATTAATCTCATAAAGTGATTCATCTTTACATGTTTCAATTTATAGTATTTTTAATTCATTAAATTGAGGTAAGAGGGACATTTTAATCTCTATTCTAATTCAAAGCTATTCAACTAATTTATTTTATAGAGTTGAATAATGCAACTCGAGATACATCTATAAAATTTTACAAATTTTACCGTATGTAACGAAAAACACAAAATTTTTAAATTTCATAATTTAATAATTTAGGTTATACTAATTTTGAAAAAAAATAATAATTAGGCTTCGTGCCAATTTTATTAAAGAATCATACGATCATAATTATGCATACCAATTTAGAAAAAATTAATTTGTATAATAGGAGAATCATAAATACATAAATGATAATAAGATATTAATCTCGATTTATGAGAGATATTATGCGTTTTTTAATCTTTTATTTCTTAATCTATCTCTTTACTCCTCTTTCTACTCGCATTCTTTCTTAATGACTGATCGTAAAAAAACCTTGCAAACGGTGACAAAACCTTACTATCTTTTATTCACCAATATTTATTAAGTAGGTTTTTGTTTTATTTTTTAAACAATAAATATATATAAATTATATATATATATATATATATATATATATATATAAAAAATTATAAAATAAATTTTTTTATTAATTTTAATATAAATAAAATAATAATATATAAATATAACTTTA
>Ga0214545_1011541_pt1 | contig 12130 bp, 3 predicted proteins | sample CNSS4metaG_FD_160064 | JGI IMG/M metagenome (GOLD analysis project Ga0214545, IMG submission 160064) | Root nodule microbial communities from cowpea collected in UCLA plant growth center, Los Angeles, California, USA - CNSS4 | ecosystem: Host-associated > Plants > Roots > Nodule | place: USA... | reverse complement strand
AGAATACCCTGCAAATGGAGAACACTGTGATGTTAAAAACCCCCTTTCACTGGAAAACCCTAAACACTTACCATACACACAACAACACAAAGAAGTTACCTTTCCGTGTTTCGGGGCGGTGGATTTTTGAAGGAGACCACCAAAACGGTGGACTGCGCACGGACGGGGGACCTCGCAGGGACGGGGGACTTCGCAGGCACGGTGGTCTTCGCAAGGACGGTGGACTTCGTCGTGCTGGTGGATTTTCGAAACGGACAATGGACTTCGTGCCTGCGCGGTGGACTTCAAAGGGGTGTGGCAGTTCAGAGGTGCAGTGGAGCGGTGGAGAAGAAAACTGTTAGTATGGAAGCTGAAACATTGCCTGCGAAGTTTCTGCAGTTTCACTTTTTCCCTCTTTTTTCAATTTCACGGGATGGCTGTTAATTGACGGCAACACGTGAAAGGGTAACTTAATTTCAGATTTCCATCACTCACGTGCCACTCCATTTGTTTCAATTAAAAAAAATGAAATATTATATTCCACGTAAGGTAGTAACTTGGGTAGTCAAATTGGATAGTCACGGTACCATTTTCCATTTATATATATATAGATATATATATATATATATATATATATATATATATATATATATATATATATATAATTATTTTCTTACTTTTCAATTAAAATTGTTATAAAAAATCGCAAAAAAAAGTTGATTTTTATAAATTTTATAAAAAATTTGTAAGAAAATTTTCATTAAATATAAAAAATTCTGATTCTAGTAGTGTTTTATCATATTATAATACTTTATCATGATACATTATGATAAAATAATTAAAAATAATTAACTTACTCTGTAGAAATAGTTAAATTTAAATAAATAATAAAATGTAAGATAATTATTATAATTTTAAAAATAAATAAATTTAAATTAACAATTACCTAAAGGGTAAAAGTAATGATATACTATTTTAGTTTAAAGCAAATTATCAACATTTTTAAATCATATATATAACCCTATAGATTGTATAAATTCGAAGACTTAAAAGTACTTAAAAGTAGGTGAAATGATAACTTTGATCGAATGATTGCCTAAAGTTCATTAAGAATAATTCGTTGGCTTTTTGTCTTCAAAGAAGTGAATATTGAGGTCATAAATTAAAATAAAGGATAAAAGTAAAATTTAGAGATAATAATTTAATAGAAATGTAATTAATTTATTAGAAATATATTTATAGTTTGAACATTTTATTATTAAAATATTATAGTATTTTAAAAAAATCATCATTGCTCATTTATGGGTTGAATAAATTTTTTAAAAAAAAGTATTCGTGAAATTTTTGAAGACATTTGGTTGTAGAATTTTGGATGAATGTCAACTAGTTAAAAAAATGATTGAAAATATTTTTACAAATAGCTTATGAAAAGTGATAAAAGTTAGTAGTATAATTTTAAGTTGCTATGACCATACTTCTTGTATTATACACATTAATTTTTCTTTAATTATACAAAGCAAAATATATTTTGATATGATATTTCACTAAAATAATGTTACTTTGTCTCTTAGAAGAAAAAAATTGGCAATTTCATCATTACTATTTAATATACATAGGTGTTTGTTAAAACAAATATTTTATCGATTCACTTAATTCTAAGTAAATTATATGTTTTTTGACCTTACATTAACAAAAAAAATTCAATTGATAAGGACAAACTCATACATACGGTACAACATTTGCCAACAATGATGACATTTCCTTAGTGACATTTATTAAAAATGTTAATATATATATATATATATATATATATATATATATTTTTTTTTTTTTTAAAAGTGTTACTATAAAGAATATTAATAATAATATTGTAACATTTTTAAAAATATCATCATAGATTATTACATTTGTTTCCACTTTTAGTAAAATATTTTTTATTATAATTATTAAAAATGTTATTATAGATTAATATTTTAAATTATAGGACCATTTCTTAAATATATTTTATTGTAAACAAATATTAATATAAATTATATTAATATTATATGATAATATTTTAAAATAAATGTTACTATTAATAAAATTAATTTATTATATTATTATTTCAAGAAAATTTTATTAAACATTAAATACTAATATTTGTAAAAAAACATATTAATAACATTATTCATAAACATTATGTATTATTAAAATTTTTAAAAAAACGTCGTATTAATATTATTTATAGACTTATTTTTATAAAATGTATTATTAATATTATTAAAGACTAATATCTTTTCTCATTATTTTTCCATAAATTAAATTGGCACGCTTAAGTTCTATCTTTCAATGCATTGATGATGATTTTTTTACTGTCCACTTTTAATTACATGTAAATTTTGAAAAGAAAAAAGAAATCAGTAATGAAAAAAAGAAATAAAACGTATTCTATTATCCTTATTTATGATGCACCGATACTTCAACTTGGATCTCATGTATGTGTCTGACACCTATCGTGACTTTAGGATACTTGAAGGATATTTATTAATGAAGTATTTAATTTATAAAGTCGTAGTACACTACAATAAAATCTTTGAGTAATGACCAATTTTAGTAACACAAAATTATTAGTCACTAAATAGTGATCAAATTGACAACTAAAATAGTTCCAAAAAATTATATTTGGTCTCTAAATTGATAATTAAAATAGTTTTAATTATGAATTGGTTTTAAAATTGGTCACTAACATAAACTACCAAGTTTTGGCTACCAAAATAATTGGTCTCTAATTCGAAAATTTGGATTCAAACACTAACAATCATATATTTACTATGTTTGTAAGAATTATTACACACTTTTCAATATTCATATATCACATATTGTATCCTATTATTTTGATAATAAATGTATCGACATATTGGATACGTGTCGTATCCGATACACGTATCGTATCTATGTATCATAGATCTTTATAAACAAAATCTTCTAAACTCGTGAATAGAACTCTACCCACAACACACAGTCTTCTTAGAAACACATGACAAGTTTATCAGTGCTCCACTTTAAGTTCCAGAAGCTCCCATTTGAATTTCAAAAGGTGCCATAACCTTATTTTGTTTTTGGTTTCTCTTCGTCTTTATTTAAACATTTTGCATTTTCAGATGGTGATTTTGTTAGGTCTATAGAGGTCTGCACTCGTTTGAGTCAGTTTTAACAATCGACTCTGATACCACTTGTTAGGTTTACAGAGAGAATTTCACTGGGGATATAATACCAACGAAACCTGAGCTCAACTACATAAGACATTAACATCACTCTCAATCCAAAACTTTAAGATAACGAGTTTATGGATCTTTATCCTAGTATAGTGGTCCACTTTCTCATCTCTAGCTAATGTGAAACTTATAATTATACTTGGTAGTGGTGAGTTTGACACCGAAACAAATAGGTTTACCAAGTTAATACACAGTGTACACCGAGAAGTATACTCTCGTTGCACAAATTTCTCCAAGTTCTAAATCGTTGTTCAATCGCTACATATTAAGAATCTCCATGGATGAAACAATGTGTCATTTGAAACACGAAAAATTTCACAAGAAGTGTAAGTTTAATAAGTCTTTTAATAAATGATAGTAATGGTTTGGTTAAAAATATTTATGTATTTGTTATACCAGTTTATCAATATTAGTTATCTTTATTCAGTTGTTAGATAGTACATATACGTTTTTACATGGAAATTGTTAGAATGTTTTTTATTAGATACAACAAATTGTCATAGGATTCTATTTCAAATGATATTTTACAAAATAATTTGATTTTGAGTATACAAGAAGGAAAAAGAATGAGATTTAAAGTCACTTATATGAGTTTCTTCATACTTCATTTTTACATTATGATAAACATATTGTCTTTTTCGGCCGTGAAAAATAACTAGATTGTATTATAATAATTGACTTTTATCTTACATGGTTGGTTGTTTTGAAAATAACAATTTTAGTTGTAAGTATATGTAATCTCATGGAGGAGTCAAGAATAATCTTAGGACTTCTTTAGTTGTGGGCATAAAAGTCATTGCCAAGAAAGTCAATTATATGGAATGTGGTAGACAAATTTTATTAAAATCCGGATGATTTGATGTTTTATCTATTTGTGTATGATAATAACAGTTAATACTAAGAAAATGATCAGGAACATATTATTAGAGATTAATAGTTTTTTTCCTCATTTTCTACATCTAAATTATTATCAAGATTGAAGACTAAGTGCGTGTATCTGTTTCATTTAAGATAATTTTTCAAAACCATGGTATACTATTTGTTTTTTACTTCTACTCTGCTTTGGCATTATCATTAAGTAACAATGGTTCAAAAAACGTATTCTGGTTTACTAACATTAATGAAGATAATTGACCAACCCATTCTCATCATTTTCTTCAATTATTTGTAGTAAGAACTAAAAATAATAAAAATAACGGGAAAATATACACAAATAGTTGTAGAGATTAAAAATAATTGATTTATAAAAACTATAATAATTTTTTTTTTATGAAAACAAAAATCAATTGGTCACAATAACTGTTGGTGTGCGATATTCCTATATTTTTATATTGTTGTTTCAATAAAAAGGAATATCAATATTTTTTTAATAACAATTCGAAAATGTCCCTCTGTTTTAAAAAAATGTTAATAAAAGTTCCTAGTAACGTTTTTATAATGTTACTTGTTTATAACAAAATTAGTTTTAAAAAGGTTTAGTAATATTTCTATAAATATCTCAATTGATATGTAAAAATGTAACATGTGATATAATGTTACTGAATTATATTAGTAATATTTTTTTATAATTTATTAACATTTTTTACTTTTTACTACAAATCAAATAAATAGTAGTGATATTTGTCCGATGTCTTCAACCTTCAAAGTTACAGTAGGAATATTCATTTTATTGTTTTATTACTGGGTTAAAATGAAAGATATTTTATTTTCTTTAATAATTCATCTAATTAAAGCTTTATGAGCTCTTCAAGTGACACGTTATTAAAACATTTACATATTCTTAAACTGATCATATGAGATTTTCATTGATTAAAAAACTTCTCAATATTTTATCAATATGATCATATTTTTCATGATGTTTGTCTAAGGAGTGAACCACATTCAATATGGTTTGAAAACCTAATTTGTATAATATCAATTTGTTCCATATTGAACAATTCATATTGATTTGTGAGTAAACTAAGTCTATTATGACGGGTAAATAAACCAAGTTCTTGAATAATTCATATTAAAAATATTTTTGAAGCCTTTCATAAGATGATCTGGGTATATGATCATCTATTAATTGAAAAAAATGCTCTTAAAACATTTTTTTGCAAACAATTTTGTAAGAGAACCAGAGTTAGTACAAACATAAGGGAAACTTTGAGATATGAATAAACTTATTGATAGTTTCTTTTAAGACGTTTTGACAAATTGATAATTCAAATTGAATTTAAGTCTTTTTGTGAAACTTTATCCTAAATAAAGTCTCTTATCACATAACTTATTAATGAACGCTGATTAGAAGTCCTTTGAAAGAAAAAAAATATATAATAATTGAACTATATATTTCACTTTTTTTAAGTAAATTTTACAGTTAATTTCTTACAAAACACCTTTTATATATATATATATATATATATATATATATATATATATATTAATTTATTAAATTAAATATTATTAATTAATATAAATTATATATTATACACATTGTTTAACATCCCATTTAATAGTTTTCAACTACTAAATAAAATATTATATCATGATAGGATATGATAGGACAGAACATATAACAGGAATAAGTCAAGATAGTGTATTAGTACAGTCATCCACATAACCCTAAGAAATACCAACTACATGTACATCATATTCTAAGAAAAAGCTAACAAAAGTTCCATGAGCAAAACGCAAATAGGGACTACTATCGAAGTCTCATTCTACTGTCTACTCCTATCCAAGAGGGGAGTATCTTCACCTGCATCTTCATTTGCTCACATCACAGTGATCATTGCAAGAAAAGAACCAGACACAGGACACACAAAGAAAATGAAAAGGTAAGCTAATCTGATTAAAAGAAACATGCAGCTCAATTATAAATACCATGCAATTTTTCTCATTTTCACCATAATCACTTAAACCACCACAACACAACACATATATATGATTCTAGACTCAATATCCGGATTATGTAAGCAACATTGAACCTCTTGGTGGCATGCACCTCTGATGGTTCCTAAACTCTAAACTCTGCAGAGTTTGGCCTCAAGGGGTTATCACCCAACCACTCATAGGGTAAGTTCCCTTCTCATTTAAGACTTTATCAAGTCCAAAGATTAGGATCTCCTGTTACTCCTCACGACATAATCCATTATGCTTTATCTGAGCTTGAATGATTATTGGAGTTTTAGGATACCTCCAATAGTGAATCCTTATGACCTTACATACACTAAAAACATTCTCCTTCTAGGATTTTCCTTGAAATTCTAGTTCAACTGCACCTTCTCATAATCAAATTCATACATTTCTGCCACACACATTGCCAAAAACACCAGTCCAAACATATCATTATCAAAGCCACACTTTAACATTTCAGTTATAATTTCATCTAGCATAAACAGAAAATAAGCACTTAGCTGCAGTGGTTATCACTCAAGCTAAAAGGTTTCGCCCAGACAAAAGGGTTCTCTCGCTTAGGCGGATCATTCTCGCCTAAGCAAGACTCGAAACAGAGAACAACCCAAACTCTGAGTAAATTCTCGCTTAGGCTAAGTTGTCTCACTTAGATGAAATTGTCTCTTGCTCAAGCGAAACTTGCTCGCCTAGGCGACAATTCGCGCAATGACAGGGATGAGTTTCTGGTGTTTTTGCTCAAGCCAAAGCTGCTCGTCTAGGCGAAAACACCAAATTCCCAATCTGTTGTCACATGGAGAAGCCTATAATTGTGCACAATTTCAATCACACACTCAATTTCACAATTCAAGCATCTATTCAACACCCAATCATGCAATCAAAAGAACCAGAAATGATTCTCATACGAAATTTAAGAAAACAATATATCTTCCCTTACGTCTAGACAACACTGGATTGTAGAGAAGAAAAACCCCTAACAGAAAGAGTTTCACAACTGCACAACACCTAATGAATTGGAATACAGAACCACATAGAAGGATGAGATCCTAGATTTAACTCAAAAAGGGACAAAATTCCAAAAATTGGGAATTAATGGGAATTGGAAACTTGAACTGACTTACACGAAGGGGAGGATGCTCAGCTTGGAGGGAGGATCTTGCATTGGCTTTAAGCTTGCCTGCTGCCACAAGACAAGAAAGGGATGGTTTTAGATGATGGTCAGAGCTCAAGATTTTGGAGAAGTGGAGGAAGCATAGAGAAAGATGAAAAAAGGAAGATGACTTGGGTGAGACTGTTTTTGTATACTTCAAAAAAAAGTTAAAGGAAAAAGGGTCTCATACATTGTCTTATATATGAATTTAGATTGGTTATCATTTATTAATAATTAAAATAAAATTTGTATATCAGATGATTTAATAACAATATTTATTATTCTATAAAATATCAAATAAGAGTATAATTGAAAAAAATATATAAAAAAGTTACATAGCGTTTTTTGAAAATTATAAAAGACAAGAAGCAAAATATATAATTATATTTTATATTAAATAATAATAATAATTTGGATACGTTTTAGTGGTCGAATAATCATATGTTTAATATTACTTACCCGATATTTGTAAAATTTTTTCAAATATATAATATTTTGTTACTTTGAATTATTCCCTTTAGAAAGTATTTGGTTGAAAATAAAATAAAAATTATCTACGTATCCTAGGAGTTGAAATAAATAAGTAAATATATATATATATATATATATATATATATATATATATATATATATATATATATATTTGTAAGTCTAAAGCAAAATAACAAGGACAAAACTAATTCATTTTTAAAGAAATGGAGTCAAATTATTTTATAATAATTAAAAATAAAACAAGAACTATATTTATTTTTAGTGTACTGAAACTACATTTTGAACAGTAACATTTTTTTTTCTTATAAGAGTAGAAACTAATTTGAACTATTTATAGTTATACTTATTAATTAAGATCTTAGAACGCATGATTTTTAAAATACTTCATTGGTCAACGATTTTGTTTCAAAATCTTAAATAGGTTATAAGAGTTTCTTTTTTAAGTCTTAATTAGGTTCATATTTTTGAAAATATGTAATAATTAGGTCAATTTCATTAGTATGATGTCAACGGTGATAAAAATGTGCCACATGTTAGCTTCTATTTTTTTGAATTTTATTTGAATTTTCTTAAATTTTTTTTAAAATTATTCATGCCATGTGTCACATGTCAAGTTAGTAAGATTACACGTGTCAAGTCATTATTTGAATATTAAATTAGTTTATATATTTGTTATTTTGATTACATTTAAGTCCATTTTTTTTAATTTTCAATTTATTGTTTCTAAATTGAGACCAAATTTAACTTTTATATAAATATCATAATGATATTTTTATGACATATTTTTAACAATATTAAGTTTATTTAAATTTAAATTTTACATTAAACTCTATTTATTTATTTTAAAATTTTAAATATATTTATTTTAACTTTTTACATAATTGTTTTAAAATTTTATATTTAAATTTATAAAATTGTTATTTTTAAACAAACTCTAACATTTATATAAAAATTATTTAAAAGAATTTTGTAACAAGTTAAAATAAACAATTTAAAAATTTAAAACAAAATATAAGTAAAGTTTAATGAAATAAATTTAAATAAACTTAATATTATTAAAATGTTTAATAAAAGTATTATTATAAAATTTATATAAAAGTTAAATTTGGTGTCAATTTGGAGATGATGAAATTGAAAAAAAAAAGAATGAAATATAATCAAAATAACAAATATATGAATTAAATTGAGATTAAATTTTGACACGTGTGACCTTACTTGCCTCACGTGACACAATATTGACATGACATGAATAATTTTCAAAAAAACATTTAAAAAATTAAAAAAGTAAAAATAATTTAAAAAAATTTAAAAAATAGAAGCTAATACGTGACACATCCTTAACACGATTAATTCCATATTAACATAATAAACATAATTCTTACACATTTTCAAAAATATAAACCTACAATTAAGAAAATTTTAAAACCTATTTAAAATTTTAAAATAAATATGTAGCAATAAAATATTTTAACCATGAATCAACCATGAGTAATTGGATGCGGTTTAAACAAAACACATGAGATCCCGAATTCAATTTTCATTACCAGTGTAAGTTGGGGTAGGTCAAAATTAGTTCATCAATATTTTCTTTTAAATTAATTAATGTATTTCACACACTTTGCTTAATATATATAGTTACTACTGATTAATAATTATAATTAATTGTGTTAAAATTAATCTTGTTCTAATTATTACCATTTTTTTTATTAAAGAAAAGATTTGCATTTTCCCCCTTCTCCCTCCACCATCTTTCCCATAAACCCCTTCTGGTTTGAGACACGAAAGGGTTTGTGTGTGTGTGTGTGAGGACGAAGTTGAGAGAGGAAAATGGGAACATCAGTGCAGGTAACGCCACTGTGTGGAGTGTACAATGAGAACCCTCTCTCGTATTTGGTCTCCATTGATGGCTTCAACTTCCTCGTCGACTGTGGCTGGAACGACCACTTTGACCCCTCCCTCCTTCAACCCCTGTCCAGGTCTTTTTCTTTCTCTCACTGCTTCAATTTTTTTTTTTTCATGTTGAGAGGCACTAGAACCAGAAAGAAGAAGAATAATGTTTTTTTTTTTTTATGTGGGGTGGGGTTGTGATTATGAATGACAATGGAATTGTGTTTTAGGCATGTTTGTGGCGAATAAGATTGAATACTTTTTATGTGGGTATCTTTGTTTCAATCCGTCTGCCTTCTTTGCTTCCTAACATGATATGAATTTCAACTCCATAGTATTGATTTTTACGAGTTATTTTCCTTTATACCTTGTTTGTTGTCGGGGAACTAGAGTTTTGAATAAGAAAGGAGAAAACTTTTTTTTTTTTTGTGGGATTGTATTTGAATGACAATGAAATTTGTGTTTTTTTTTCCCTTTTGGGCGTGTTTGTTTTGTTACCTTTGATTTCTTATTGAGGTTTTATGACTGGCATGTAGGGTAGCATCAACCATTGATGCTGTCTTGCTTTCACATGCTGATACACTTCACCTTGGTGCCCTCCCATATGCCATGAAGCAGCTTGGACTCTCTGCCCCTGTTTATTCAACTGAGCCTGTCTACAGATTAGGCCTTCTCACTATGTATGACCAGTACCTTTCAAGAAAGGTGAAATTACGCACTGGTTTGTCTGGTTTTGCTGTTGAGAAGAAGATTTTTTGTGCTTCTTGGTTTGTAGGATGTTGGATCTCTCATATTCTTATATGTTCACTTGTCTTTTTAATCACTAGATAGAATTTGGAAAATGTGTGTGTTTCATAGCTGGATGGTTATATTAAAATATTTTGCTCTTTTGTAGCAAGTGTCGGAGTTCGATCTGTTCACACTGGATGATATTGATTCTGCTTTCCAGAGTGTAACGAGGCTAACATATTCTCAGAATCATCATCTGTCAGGTAGGTGTTTCAACTTTTGTTAGCATGTCATGCATTGAAGTGGTGGCATGTATTTTGTTTCTCTTCTTCCACTCCACCATTCTATTTGTATATAATATAGGTTAGTATCTGGATCATAATCCCATTCAAACCTTTATTTATTGCATGAAATTAAAGATCATTAGGAAATCCAAAGTTTCCTCCAAACTGGAAACCTTTGTCTTGGCAACAGGTCTCTTGAAGCTAAGGATATTTCTCACAAAGGAGTCAAATATGAAAATCGCTTTGTTTTGAGCCAAGTTAAAAAGATATATTTGCCTCATGTTGAAATATTTAGTGGGGCTAAATGGCCAAAGTTTAAGTCACGTAGTATAGCCTTTTAAAGGATCAATGGTCAATGCTGAAGGTTTTCACCTAATTTTTTATGTTTGTCATGCTATACAGTGAAAATATATTTTTGTGACCTTTCATGGTTATTTGGCAAATAGAAGAGGCCTGAATGATAACAACTTCACATGTTTCCAGTCTCTAGTGTCTAGAATTATTTGCATGAGCAATGGAAGATTTTTATTAACTAGAAAAAAATGATTTGAAAGTTTAGTTTATCTGTGAATACACCTTATTTTCAAATGTTTTTTGGAGCTTTGAATTGCCCTAAATTTAGTAATAATGTGAATCCACTAATTCAAAGTATGAGATTAGTTTAAAATTTTATTTTCAGAAGTTAATACGTTTTTTTGTAGTAACAGTTTACTTATTTTCACCATGTGAAATATTTGTCCGTGCTGTAGAAGTTATGATATAAAAGTGTACATTAATTAGTGATGTGAAATTAAAGCATGCATTATCAATTCATAAAGATAAAGCTTTTGGTGTGAGACAAAAAGTTGTCCACACTTGAAAGAAATCTGTACAGTCTCCCAAACCTTGCATATAACCTTCTCGACCAGTATTGTTTAATCTTTTTTAGAGTTCCTCTCTGATTCTGATATGCCTTGATGTTTCTGTACTTAATATTCCCTCATTTGGGTCGTGTTATCTTTAATGGCATTTTAATTTTTAACCACTTTTAGGCAAAGGAGAAGGAATTGTGATTGCGCCTCATGTTGCTGGACATCTTTTGGGAGGTACTGTTTGGAAAATTACAAAGGATGGTGAGGATGTAATATATGCTGTTGATTTTAATCATAGGAAAGAAAGGTAAATTACTCATGGTTCAATTTTATCTTTTATACCTTTAGAGAGCAACAAGGAATCTTCTCATCAATATATTTTTTTTCTAGGCATTTGAATGGAACTGCTCTTGGTTCTTTTGTGCGGCCTGCTGTTCTAATAACTGATGCTTACAATGCTTTGAACAATCAGCCTTACAGACGGCAAAAGGACAAAGAATTTGGAGGTAACCATCTTTTTAATCCTGTAACTTCTGCAATGTGACTGAGCTAAGCAGGGTTTTTCCATTTTTTTTGTTTTTGCAATAGCCATTAAGAGTAAGCTGTAAT
>Ga0214545_1011529_pt1 | contig 12140 bp, 10 predicted proteins | sample CNSS4metaG_FD_160064 | JGI IMG/M metagenome (GOLD analysis project Ga0214545, IMG submission 160064) | Root nodule microbial communities from cowpea collected in UCLA plant growth center, Los Angeles, California, USA - CNSS4 | ecosystem: Host-associated > Plants > Roots > Nodule | place: USA... | reverse complement strand
CTTTTTAATTTTATTTTTAGGAACATATTTGTTTCTACTTAAATTCTTTTTCTCACAAACATGTTTTTCAAAAGATTTATTTTCTAAAGCATTTTTAAGTTGATTTTCTAAAATCATTAAATCAAACATATAGCTTTTGCAAGATGCACATTCAACTGTCTCAATTTCTCTATTTTCCAAACTTAAGATTTTATTTTTTAAAGCATTTCCTTCTTGAAGAGATTTTTCAAAATTCCTCTGTAATTCTTTAAAATCACTTTTTAATTTTTTGTGAGCAATATCTAGTTTACTAGATTTAGCAAGCAAATCTTGAAAGGCATCATAAAGTGAATCATACTCATTTTCATTTTCATTGTCAGAGGAGCTTACCTCACTGTCAGAGTGATCATTATTGGCCATTAAGCAAAAGTTTGCTTCTTCCTCATCGGATCCTTCAGAGTTGGATGAACTTGAGGCATTATCTTCCCACACTATGTATGCCTTTTTCTTATAATATTTCTTGCTTTTCTTTTCATCACTCCTTTTTGAATTTAGGCAGTCTGCTTTTACATGACCAGTTTCTCCACATCCATAACATTTAAAGTTTGAGGAGGATCCTTGATTCTCCTTCTTATTGCTCTTGAATTGATTTCTGCCTTTGGCCTTCATGAACTTTGTGAACTTCTTTATCATGAGACTAAGATTCTCATCATCATCAGAATCTTCCTCCTCTTTTTGCTTCTTTCCTTTGACAACTTCAGTTTTGAAAGCAATATTCTTCTTTCTTCCTTGATCATCTTCATCATTCAATCTTCCCAATTCAAGCTTGTGCTCTCTCAGTTTTCCAAAGAGAGCCGCCATGGTCATTTTTGCAAGATTTTGTGACTCTGTGATGGCCTTCACCTTGGGCTGCCAAGTCCTATTCAAGGATTTAAGAATTTTTATGTTAAGTTCATTAATATAAAGGTTTTACCTAGCCCACTAAGATGATTGACGATGTGTGTGAACCACTTCTGCACATCATAGATGGTTTCTCCCTGCTGCATTCGAAACATTTCATATTCTTGTATCAAGGAGTTTTTTCTAGCCCGTTTGACATCGTCAGTTCCTTCATGAGTCACTCGAAGGATTTCCCACATCTCGCGTGCACTAGTGCAGACAGAAATTATGTAGAACTCATCAAGAGTTAGAACAAATGATATAATGTTTCTAGCTTTAACATCATACTGAGCTCGCCTATTTTCATCAGCAGTCCATTGAACAAAAGGCTTTGGTTTTTGCACTTCATTAACAATGTTAACAGGAACAAATGGTCCATTCAAAACAGCATCCTAAATACCCCTATCAACTGATTCTAAAAATATTTGCATTCTGACTTTCCAAAAAGGATAGTTTTCACCAGTAAAAAGTGGAGGTCTATTGATAGGTGCACCTTCAGCAAAGGTTTGGTTTGACCCTACCATTTTCGAAAAATTTGAATAACTATCAAAGCAAGCTCTGATACCAATTGTTGGTATCGCGCAATGGAATATTTAATCTATGGTAAAAAATCAAGAGGGGGGTGAATGGAATTTTTATAAGTCTTAACAGGTTTTAAAAAATTTTCTCAAAATTTAAATGATTAACTTAAAATGACAGTTACTTTAAATGCAAGTGCAGATAAATAAAGAGTTTAAAGGAGAAAGATGCACACTGATATTTATACTGGTTCAGATCAAAAGATCCTACGTCTAGTTGTTAATCTCTTAAACAAAGAGATTAACTCAATCACTATAATAATCAGATTACAATAGATTATAAAAGAGTAAGGATTAGAAAACACTTCTCTTCAACAACCACACGAGATGAACAAAAAGCTCCCCCTGAATCACATAGAGGATGACCAGCTTTCCTAGCAACAACGCAACACTCAATCTTCTAAGAACTCACTTAGAAAAAGTTATCACTCACTCACACTAGGCTTTTCAAAGCTATTTTTTAAGAATCTCACAGAGCAACACTTTGTAGTCACAACACAAGAACTCTGAATCTTAAAAAGGTGGTTTGAAGTTTGGAAACTGAGTTCTATTTAAAGAGGTTTTCGTAGGCTGAGTTAGAAATGAAGAGTTTAGCTGAAACTGCCAAGGATAATCGATTACCCAAAATGGTAATCGATTATCTTATGTACAAATTTGAACAAATATTTTTATAACTGCTAGTGGTAATCGATTACCAGAAATGGTAATCGATTATTTCAAGTCGTTTTTCAAGAGCCAAGTTATAACTGCCAGTGATAATCGATTACCATTCGTGGTAATTGATTATCTTAAGTGGGTTTTGAAAAATAGAACTTTTTGAGTTGGTAATCGATTATTATAAGTTGGTAATCGATTACCATACTGATTTTTGCGAAAAAATGAGTTTCTCTCAGAGGAGTTGCGAGCTGGCTATTGTTCTAACAATTTTGCACCTAACTAGAAAAAGTTTAAGTCTATTACAATAAGAATCTTTAAACATAAACTATATTGTCTTCAATATCTTCAAGTGTTTTCTTCAGCATCTTTATCATCATCAAAATCTTTTAATCAATCTTTGTCAACACACTCCCAACAGGCAACACATGAGAATTATAGATTGCTAACAAAATACACACCATCACATTATACATGAGAAATAAAGTTCCACAACAAAAACTCATCAACTTACCAAGCAATACATTCAAGCAACGAACTCAATGAGTGTTTTCCAAACCAAAAAAACAACATACAACTAAAGTACCAAGCCACCATTTTAATTCTATAACCATGCAATTGAAATATTACATATAACTAAGCAAAAGACATATCATTGACATTGCAACTATGGCTATACAACTCGCGTTCAACAAAATAACCATCATATGATATAAGGCATAAAGTATAGTTAAAGAACACATCATTCCATCAAAGGCCACAACACATTAAAATATAAGACAATTAGTAAAACCAAATGAAAAACACCACACAAAAAGTATGAAAAGTTGGTGAAACCAAATGTAATTACATCCAAGAGTATAAGGAAGGAAAACATGTTTTAACATGAATCAAGAAATAAAAAACAAAAACTATATTACATTTTGTATTTACGTAATCCGCACTCCAAAAGCCTAAAAAAAGTTAAATGGTAATGAAAGAGAGAAAGCAAAATGGAGTTTGATTGTCTGCACCACCACAAAATCTTTAGATGCACTATGGGTCCCTACATGTACTATGATTTAGCGAAACATGGAAGAAGGACCAAAACCACACACCCAATGTCCCATCATTGTTTCTACATTTGCCTTGATATATTATGTTACATGGTTCACCAACGAAAACTTTAACTACACCATACACATGCATACCTCAACGGTTCCTTATGCATGAAAAGGGTGTATCTATGAAAACCAAAAGCTTTGAAGCAAAGGGTGGTCTTCCTCCCAACCAAACGTTGCACTGCACCTATCAACTCATACTCATGCTAAAGGACAAAAGCTAAAACAACCACTACAAGTTATAAGAAAAGAAAGGAAAAAGAACCATGCCCCTGAACAAAACGTGTTATATTAGGTAGTGGAAAACACTAATCTCCACCTATAACTAACCACGCAGTTACGTAAAAGAAGAATGAGTGATAAATAAAACAACGTATATACCAATTGCACCCAAGGGCTAGGGAAAGAGAAATTGCATGTCGAACCATGGCCTTCCACCATTCAAACCAATGGAACATGTAAAATGAAGAGTGCATGCAAAGCTGCCCATACATAAAACATGATGACAAAATATATGATAATTAAGAAACCAAGATGCCATAAATAAAAGGCTAAAGTACAAGTCTCATCAAGGCTAAGGATTTGTCTTATCCACCTAACAAACAGAACAAGCACTCACGTGAATAAACTCTAAACATGCTAAGAAAAAAAGTCAATTTATATGTCGGCCCATGGTGTAACAAGAAAGTCAAATGCTTACTTTTAATCTCTAAGTGGTAAAAAGAAGAGAGATAAGAAGAACCCTAAAAGAGCATAAGCTTTGCAGCAACGTGACATTGGGAAACTATGGTTTGTTAATGAAAAGAAAAGAGCATAAGTAATCAATAATTAAATGACTGGTCAATCTCATGGCTTTAATGTCAATAAAGAGAGAAAGGAAACAAATAAGAATGACTTTTACGATTGTCCCATCACGTCCACCGGTGAACCAATCAAACGTGCTATAAACCATTAAAACGAGGCACAAAAAAAGGAAACTTACACTACAACATTTTGTAGTTTAGACCACACTAAATTAGACAACGCCTAAATAAATATGGCCTAAACATATATTAAACAACATTTTATAAATATTGTATAAATATCATGAAAGTCCATGATTATATATATGTTGCTTTAAATTATGTGGACAAAACCAGTAAAAATATGGTCTAAAAATATAGGTTAGGTCTAAAATCAACCTGAAAAACTGTTGTCCATTGTGAGGATTCTAAGGAACAATTTTAAAAGTATTGTTGTACTAAAAATGTTGTTTATTACCTATAGCTACTCTCACCTATACCACATCTAAAAAATTATGGTCTAATCTTTAGACCATGGTTTTTATAATTTACATCACATAGAGCGTCCAACTCCCCTCGCTTCCACAACCTTGTTCCTGGTAGACACCATCTTTAATTCTTCGAACTTCCAAACTACTACGCCTCCCTCTTTACATAATATTAGTCGACTCTATGATTGGCATCAATTATTCCATACGAGGTCGATTATATTCTGCAAAGTCTCCTAAAAAACTCCAAAAGTCCATGGAGTCAAACAAAAAATGGGCGAGGTGCCTACAAAGGACACTCTAATGCCAAAGTTAGTCTGAGGTATCAAATATCAGAGAATCAAATGTTTGAGAATATAACATAATCATGTAGTTTATAAAATGTGTCTTTTATACTAGGGTTCATTGATCTTACTTGGTTGTAGGGACGAACCTTCCCTTTGATAGGGAAGTCACGTCTCCTCTAATGTTTTTTTATTTTTTTATTTTCTATATATTTAAAAAAAATATATATTTATATATTATTATTTTATTTATATTAATTTAGTTTAAAATAGTTTTTTTTTAATTTTGTGAAAAATATATTTATATATTATTAATTTATTTATATTAATTTAATTTAAAATAGCTTTTTTTTTTAATTTTAAAAAAAGTATATCTATATATTATTGCTTTATTTATATTAATTAGGTTAAAAATAGTAGTCAACATCATGTCTAAGTAAAATACTTAAACATTACAATCACAATCACACCTCCAATATGTGACACATGAGAGTTATCAATTGTTAATAAAATACACACCAACACATGATATGCATGAAAAATAAAGTTCCATCACTAGATTTCGATACCCATGCAATCCCACGAAAAAGCATGTGCACTCAATATATTTAATAGAAAGAAATGGCATGTGGTCCTTAAAAAGACAAAACTAAGGATGATTTTGTTATCCTATCTAGTGCCCACGACTTCATGCATTCATGGAACTAACACCACGGCAAGAGAGGTTAACACCCTATCATATATAATAACACTGCACCAAAACGTAAGGAAAAAAAAGTTAGAATTACGTGAGCTATCCACCAAGAAGCATCAAGAAGGTAAACAAAAGCATGTGACCTCTTTAACTTTTTCTTCTATCGTAACACACCAAACCTAAAAAGTGGAAAGCTAATAAAACCAACACTAGTGTAGAAAATGACTATTACATCGATTATTTTGGGCTTATTACATCGGTCTTCTCACCGATGTGGTATCCCCCGATGTAGCAAGTGTTTGATATATTACATCGGTCCCCGGAACCACTATAATATTTGTAACATATTACCTCGGTGGAACTGTAACCACTGTAAGCACTTTAAAATTAAGAAAACAAAAGCCTGAACATATTACATCTTTTAATGTATGAACCGATGTAATACATGGGTTATTACATCGGTTAGTGTCACAACTGATGTAATAGGGACGTGTTTTTTTTTCAAAAGCATATTGATTTTTGGAACTATCCAATAACCTGCAAAAGTCACAACAATCCAGATTTCAAACAATTCAAATTTTCATTTCCTAAGATACAATCGTTTAATAAAGCCTATCAAAACTATTAGGCTAAATGTTAAGGCTACAAAATACCTTAAATATCCAAAATAAAACATTTCTAATGGCTATCAAAACTAATGTTTTAGCCTAAAAAAATATCTTGCCCATTCCTTGCGAATTTCTTCAACTTTATCTTTACCCAATGGCTCGACTCCATAAAAAACCTGAAATATGGAATATATTAATTATGGTGTATCATAGGAAACAAAGTTAAACATGAATAATTGAATTAACTCTTACATCGGTTCATGAATCAACAATGGTAGCACGAACTATAGTCCACATCCAATGCATAACGTAGTATCCACACTCAAAGCTTCCATGTTGCCTATTGCACTAATATATGAAATGTATGTAATTAATATATGAAGAACTAAGACATTTTAGTTGATAATATGTAGATTCAATGCAAAGTACATACCTTAGGATAAATCCAATCAAGAGGAGATGAAGATACATTGGATTTACCATCCAAGACACCACTTACATTAATAGCACTAAAATAAAAGTCATTAGTAATTTACCGTATAATCATGATTAGACACATTACATTTGTAATGAACACATACCTTTGTATTAAAGTTTTCATTTCTTTGTTTGGCTTCTTGTGCAATGAACAAAACCATACGACAATACGGTCTATGGGGCAAATAATAATCAATTGCCAATGACACCTGGTAAATAAGAATTTTAGTTAGTGATATGAAATTAGTTAGATAATAACTAAAGTAAGAGTCTAACTTACCCTTCAATATAAGGGGCAATGTAAATTATTTTCTTGGATTCATGAATACATCGTTGAATATATCTTTGAGTGTGCATTGATCTATTCCCAGACTTTTGTATAATTTTAGGCTCAAGGAAACCATAAATATTATTGTGCCCCGCATTGACATTTAATTCATTTAGATACATACATTCATACAAATTCAGAAGGCTAAGGTTGATTTCACAAAAAACATAAGATAAATGCAAAATCTAAATTTATAGTGCACTCATATAATCCAAAGTTGAATGACTGCAATGTTCAACATCTGATTACCCTGTATTATTTCCCACAAATCTGACATGTTCACATACAAAGGTATATTGCCATTGTCAACGCCAAATATTGTTGCATCCCAAGGAATAGGAAAAGGTTCTTGATACAAATCAGAAGTAGCCATGAATTGGATTACCATTTTGGTGAGATAGGGGCTCAATCTCGGGCTTGGGCTCGAGCTCAGGCTCATCCGTGGCTTCATAATCGGGCTCAAGGCTTGCAAGAGATACAATTGGGGACTTTTGTCTAATCCTAGGGTCCTATAAAACATACTAACAAACTTAAATATGAGGTGTGTTAAAAGTTATGTACAAATGTAATTAAGAAAAACATACGTTTTTTTGTTGAAATTGACTTGATTAATTCTTTTGGCCATGAGATAAATGTTTCAATTGTGTCTCCTACTACTTGCACCTCCCTTGTGGGCACTGGTATTAGAGCAGTGGCATCTCTAATGTCTTCAACCACCATTCTAACCAAATCATCTAGCATTGGCATAATGCATGGTAGACCCACCTGGATAGACTCTCCCAATGGTCACAAAATGAGGAACACCTCCAACAAACAACTTACAACAATAAGAGATATCAGTCTCTATGTCCTCATCTTCATCCTCTACATCACAACTACCTTTGGTTCTATGAAGATTCATTTCATTTGGATTCAGCACATTATGGTTGGTGGACATGGACTACCATCGTTGCTCCCACTCACGCCTTAAATCTTCAGTAACTTGTCTCCTTATTTGTTGAGAAAATTGCTCCATCATCTCTTGAGTCATAGGTGCCGCAAAAGTGTTATGTCCAAGAGATGATCCAAAATATTGTCTCACACCCACACCAAAACCAGCAGTACGCACACGACCAGGGTGTTCTTCAGTACCAATAGTAGTGGTCAATATGGCACGACGACCCTAACAGACAAAATTACCTTGTGAACTTTGTTCTACAAGTTCATCTTGTAAGAAAGAATACATTGTCACTTATAATACAAATTACAATAAATATTCAATTGCTACATCATCTCCATTGTAACTTATAATTATTTTAACAATCATCATCGATATCTCAAATGTCATTTATCCTCCTGCTTTTGTACGAGCCATCTTCCATTTCTCATGTCGCCTAGGAGGAGATGGAGGAGAAGGAACTTCTTCAGCAGCAGCTATGTCCATTTGTTTCTTTAACTTCTCTTCCATCATTCTCTTTTCCAATAAGTCATACCCTCCTCGAGAAAGTCTGTGTGAAGTAGCATTATTTTGTGGGATAGCTTGAGCTTTCTTCCTCTTTTCCTGTTAAAGAAACCATATTCATAAATAGAGAATGACACTATGACTTTATCAAAGTGTAACGTCAACAAAAAATATACTTGCCAAAAAGGATCCAATCGAGTCTGAACAAACAATTGCCATGTCTTCTCATCTATGCCATACATTTCACAAGGGCTTTTGTCTTTATATTTTCCAAAGACATAAAAGCTAGTCAAATTAGTCTTGAATTGTCTCCATTTTAAGGCTACTGATGACATTATCTTACTCTTTATGGAAATGGAAGTTTCAAACTCAAAGTTTGACTACAAAATAAGAGATTGGTCATAAGTAATTAATATTCAAAATCATAATTAATGAGTTAATATATATAAGTTGAGCAAGTAACTTACACAAATATCCTGCCAAATCATGTTTTTATCTGCTTCTGTCACATGATCCCAGTTAGGTTCTAAAATGGACACCTTTGATCGAGCTAAGACACCCAAATAACTAACAAAATCATTTCGATTGGGTCCTTTAGCTCTTCTTGTGTGCGGGTCTATTTTAACTTGAACTTTAGCCTTAGTCAATCGTTTAAGAACTAGATGTTTCATACGTGTAGCTTCTCAAATCTTCTTGGATGACTCAGCCATGTCAACTGCAAAATGGAACTATTAATTTTAAACATTGTATTAAAAAAAATTGTTAACTATAACAAATACAACTAACTTTAATATATAAACCTCAAAACCTAACATATTTCTATTATGGAAGAGTTAAAATGTTCTCCCATATTCCTTCATTGTGATCATTATGATCATTATGTGTAGCATGAACTTCATCATTATCAACTTCATCATTCATTGGAAGTATTCACCTTAACAATGAAGGAGTATCTATAAGATTCAGTGCTGACTCATCATGATCATGACCATCATGCTTAACTTTTCCTTGAAGAACAATTGACCATCTCTCATTTGAAAGATCATTAACCTAAAAAAACTTGTTTTGCTTGGTATGCCATGATAAAAGGATTTTCCTTATAAGAAACCTTCTTAAGATCAACTAGAGTAAATCCCAACTCATCAACATGTACTCCTATATTGATGTCAACCCATTTGCACTTAAATACATGTACTCTAAATTTGATATAATCCACCTCCCAGATTTCTTCAATGACACCATAGTAACTTATAGAAGCCATAACAGGATTATTCTATTTTGAACTATAAAAGTGCATTGGTTCTGCTTCAAGGGTCACACCACTATTTTGCATATTAATTTTGTCATCTTCTACCTTTGTATAAAAAGACAACATATTAATGTCATATCTGGTCCATGTTATAACATCAAAGTTCGGTCCTCTAGCTAACCATTTTAAATGCTCAAAATCACAATCTTCTTAACTAGTTTTTTCTTTAAACCATTTCATAAAAGTTTTTTTATGTTCGATCAAAAACCACTTTTCATTTGCTCGAGGATTCATTGACTTTAATGAGCTTTTATGTGAGTCAATGTAAGGGATAACATCATCAGTATCATTCAATATATAGAAATGTGCCTGGAGGACTTCATGTTGATCTTTTCGAACAACCTTTACACCCCGTGTGTATTTACCTTCATTTCTTCCTTCATGTCTTGACTTTGGAATACCAATGACTTTGACATCTGACAAATATTCTATACAAAACTCAATTGCTTCCTCATCAATATATCTCTCAATAATAGATGCTTCTGGTCGATAAGGATTCTTCACATAACCCTTCAATATCTTCATATATTGCTCAACTGGGTACATCCATCTTAAAAACACAGGGCTACATATTTTAATCTTCCTTGCTAGATGGATTATTAAGAGAACCATGATGTCAAAAAATGAAAGAGGAAAATACATTTCTAGTTGACATAAGATAATGACAACTTCATTTTCCAAGTCATTTAATGTGTTTGGCTCAATTACTTTCTGACAAATACTATTAAAAAATATGCAAAGATGAGTGATGACTTGTCTTACATTCTTTGGTAAGATGTCACAAATAGCCATTACGAGAAGTTATTGCATGAGAACATGTCAGTCATGAGATTTCAAGCCAACAAGTTTCAAATCTTCCATTGAAACAAGACTCTTAATATTTGAAGAGTATCCTTGTGGTACTTTCATTTCGCAGAGGCATGCACAAAAACTTTTCTTCTCGACTTTTGACAAAGTATGACATGCTGGAGACAAATAAGTCCTTTTACCATAAGCCTGTGGTTCTAACTCCAAGCAAAGACCCATCTCAACTAGATTTTTACGAGAATTTACATCATCCTTTGTTTCCCCTTTAATGTTAAGCAATGTCCCAATTATACTATCACAAACATTTTTTCACTTGCATTACATCAATACAATGCTTGACATCTAATTTGGCCTAATATGGAAGTTGAAAGAATATTGAGTTTTTCTTCCATGTGTTTTTCATGATAGGTTTCTTTAGTATTTTTCCAAATGTGACATTGACTTGACACACTCGCTCATAGACTTCTTCTCCAAAGGGTAAAATAACTCAAAGTCGTTTCCCAACGAACACGGAATTGATTTTTACAAATTAGTTCTTATAAAATCTATACAAAAGAGTTAGTCAAATAAAATAATAAAAATATGGAAGGATTAAAATAAACAAGAAAGAAATAGAAAATTTAAAAGATAAAAAGAAATAAAAACAATAGTAAAGAAAATATATTGATTCCATTACTTTTTCAAAATAGATTCATCATCGGTTATCTAAAGATTATTGCTCAATTAATTATTGTTATAGATTTATAAATTAATCAATGTAAAGTCTCAATTAATTTGTTGACATTCTCACTTTTAACCAAAGTACAGTCTCAATCAAATTTTACTGTGCCTAATCATGTCTATTCTTTTATCTCCTCACCAAATAAAAAGCTTAATTAATCGAAGTAAAGTCTCAATTAATTGTAGTTAGAGTAAATACCTTTAACCAAAGTAAAGTTTCAATTATTGGTAAAAACTTATTTAATCACATGAAAGTTTCTAAATAAAATCAAAGTAAAGTCTCAATTAGATTTAAAAAAACCCTTGAACTCATATGATCAACATGCATATAGATTTAAAATCATTACTTTTTACGTGATTCAAAGATAAAAGACATAAATGGATTAAAACCTCAACAATAATAAAAAGAACAAAGAAATTAATTGATCTAACCTCAGAATCTAATTAAGAAATTACAATGGAATCAACCCAAGAAGTTTAGCCTTCCATGGAATGCAAAATAAAATAAAAATAATAGAAGAAAGGAGAGAGAAAGAAATTAGGCCCCCCTAAGGGTTCCAAAACTCTGAAGTCCCGAACTTGTCCTTTCTGCTTCTCCCTTGGTCTCTTTATATAGGAATTGGACTGGGCTTTTCTGTTGCTAAAATCTCTCAAATATCTTTTTTAATAAAGATAAAGATAAATATTTAAAAATATTTTGAGAGATACAAACTATTTGACAAATATAATTGGTTGATAATATCAATATCTAATATAATAAAATTAATTAATTAATTAAAGATATATGATAAATTATCACCAATTAGTATTTGTATTAATTTTCCAAATCAACCATTTGCAATCTCCTTCAATTATCTTCTAAATAATTCAATATCTTCAAGATATATTTGTTTGTTGTGGAACTAAAAAGATTCAAGAAGATCTTGTCATATTTAAAAAGATTTGGTAGTTA
>Ga0214545_1011527_pt1 | contig 12148 bp, 8 predicted proteins | sample CNSS4metaG_FD_160064 | JGI IMG/M metagenome (GOLD analysis project Ga0214545, IMG submission 160064) | Root nodule microbial communities from cowpea collected in UCLA plant growth center, Los Angeles, California, USA - CNSS4 | ecosystem: Host-associated > Plants > Roots > Nodule | place: USA... | reverse complement strand
CCTCCACCAATCATCTCCCTTCACTTGGCCAAGACTCACTCTCACATTAGGTTTAGGGTTTGCTAGTTAATCCTTTTTCATGTTTTTGTATTTGCTAAAGGACCCCTATGAACTCCTATTTAAAGGGCGCTCCTTGTCTTGATAAAAGGGTTGATCATTTTGTTATAAACTTTGTGCATTCAACCACCAATTTTTGTGAGCTCTCCTTCCTAGAAGTGAACTCACATTTGCCTTATCTTGCTTGCAAGTGGCGGCACCATCACTCATCTCTAGGGCTTGGTTGGCTTAGATCCCCCCCTCTGAGTGGCGTGCTTCTTCCATTCTTCATCTTCTATGCTTTCCATTTTTGTTGTTTCTTCTTTCATTTTGCTCTTTAGTGTTGTTATTGCCGTGTGTGTTTAAGCTTGAATCCAACTCTCTTCTTCCTTTCATGAGCTTGAGAAATGAACCTTCACATCTACATAGCATGCTATCTTAATGTCCAGTGGGAATTTTCAAAAAGCTTTCTTAAACAACTTCACCATATTCATAACTCTAAAAGAAAACAAGATAATCCTTCATCAGCTGATTCCAACAAGAGTGCAAAGAGAGTTTGCATCTACTACAGAAGGTTAAATCAAGAAACCAGGAAAGACCACCTCCTCCTGCCTTTTATTGATCAAATGCTTGAGCACTTGGCAGGTAAGTCCAACTATTGTTTTCTTGATGGTTTTTCTAGTTACTTTCAAATTCATATTGCACCTGAGGACAAAGAGAAAATGACATTCACCTGCCCCCTTTGGCTCTTTTGCCTATAGGAGGATGCCGTTTGGCCTATGCAATGCCCTTGGCACATTCTAGCAGTGCATGCTTAGCATTTTCAGTGATTTTCTTGAAAAATGCATAAAGGTGTTTATGGACGATTTTACTTTGTATGGATCTTCTTTTGATACATGTTTAGACAATCTCGACAAAGTTTTGAATAGGTGCATCCAATCTAACCTTGTTTTTAATTTTGAAAAATGCATTTCATGGTAGAATAACGCATAGTTTTGGGGCACACCATTTCGAGTAAGGGCATTAAAGTTGACCCTGCCACGATTTCAATTACTTCATAATTGCCTTACCTCTCTTCTGCTCGAGAGGTTCGTTCTTTTCTTCGCCATGCATGATTTTAAAGGTGCTTCATCTAGGACTTTAGTAAGAAGGCTTTCCACTGTCCAATTTGCTGCAAAAAGATGTTGAGTTCATTTTCAGTGACGAATGCAAAGAGGCTTTTGGTTGCCCCAAGAAGGCCCTGACCTCCACTCCGATCATTGAGGCGCTCAATTGGACAACCCCATTCGAGCTTATGTGGGATGCATCCAATTATGCATTGGGGGTTGTTCTGGCTCAAAGGATTGATAAGCAGCCAAAGGTAATCTACTACCCCTCCAAGAGATTGGATGTTGCCCAAGCAAACTACACCACAACAAAGAAGGAGCTTTTTGCGAGTGTTTTTGCGCTTTAAAAGTTTAAATCTTATCAGCTTGGTTCTCCTGTTGTTGTATTTACTAACCATGCAGCTCTTAAGTACCTGTTGAAGAAGGCAGAATCCAAGCCTCGGTTGATTAGATGGATGCTCTGGCTCCAGGAATTTGATTTGGAGATCTGTGATAGGAGCAAAGTACAAAACTTGGTTGCAGACCACCTGAGCAGGATTGAGAGATCCGATGAAAGTTTGTTGACACTCTCTACTTCTTTTCCCTCCCCATGGTTTGCTAACATTGTGAATTATCTTGATGCTTCTATTTTTCCTCCCTTAGCATCCATAGCTCAATGTGATAAACTCAAGAGCGATGCTAGGTATTATATTTGGGATGACCCCTATTTGTGAAAGATGTGCAGTGATCAGGTTACTAGGAGATGTATTTTGGACCACAAGATTGACTCGGTCCTTCAATTTTGTCATTCATCTGCACCTGGATTGTCGATTTTACTGGCGCACCATCTTCAAGGATGCGTGGAGGATTTGCAACACAAAGGAGCAATGCCAGAGAGCGAGAAAAGCAATTTCTTGGAGACAACAGATGCCTCAACAACCCATGTTGTTTTGTGAGGTCTTCGATGTTTGGGGTATAGATTTCATAGGCCCTTTCCCTGTTTCTTTTGGTTTTGCTTACATCTTACTTGTTATTGATTATGTCTTAAAGTGGGTGGAAGCTAAAGCCACCAAGACTAACGATGCTCGATTTGTTATAGACTTTGTCAGGTCTCACAAATTCTGTAGGTTTGGAATTCCTAGAGTTTTCGTTAGAGACTAGGGCACCCATTTCTATAATAGGTCCGTGGGGCGCTTTGCTTTGGAAGTACGGGGTTATGCATAAGATTTCCACACCATATCACCCCCAAACTAACGGGCAAGCCGAGATATCAAGTAGAGAGTTCAAGCGGATCTTGCAGAAGATTGTTCAACCCAACCGAAAGGATTGGAGCAACAGACTTAAAGACGCTCTGTAGGCTCATAAAACTGCTTACAAGGCACCTATTGGGATGTCTCCCTATCTGGTTGTCTTTGGTAAGCCATGCCACCTACCAGTGGAAATAGAGCACCGAGCCTACTGGGTTGTCAAATCATGCAACTTCTCACTTGATCAAGCTGGGGAGTAAAGAGAGTTGCAGTTGAATGAGTTAGATGAGATCCGTTTGGAAGCATATCATAACTCTATGTTCTACAAAGAGAGAACCAAGAGATTCCATGATAGCTCCAAAGCTAGGAAGGAATTTGTTGTTGGTCAGCAAGTGTTATTGTAAAACTCTAAACTTGGTCTCATGGGTGGTAAGTTGCGGTCAAATTGGATTGGTCCTTTTGTGGTGACTAATGTTTATCCTTATGGTGCAGTTGAGATCAAGAGCCAATCCACCGAGAAGAGCTTCAAAGTGAATGGGCATCGTCTGAAGCCATTCCTCAACAATCCTGCCTTGGTGGATACTGTTGTAGAGGTGCTTGACCCCACTTTTGTTTCATCATGATTCAAAGAGTTTTATTTTTCCTTCCTTACTTTTATTACACTTGTCCAAGCCCATCTACTGATGTTTCATTGGTTGATACTATGCTGAGTCAGGTTAAGACAATGTGTAGTTTAAGTGTGGGGGAGTCTGTCTGTTGTTGTTTCCTTTTGTTTGTTTCCATTTTGTTAATTTGTGTTAAGTTTTTGTTTTCTGTTTGGGACACTCACTTCACTTTTGGAGGATGCGTTGTTGGTTGTTCTGTGCACTGATATCCTTGCTTTCTCTTTGCATGTCAACTTTATTTTGAATTGTTTTACCCTGTGTGAGAATTTAAGCCACTCTCTGTTCTTTCTTATGTGATATATGCCTCTTGAATGCTTGCACAATGGCCTTGGCTTGACTCTTTCTGATGCTTTTCTGATTCACATGCAAGTTTGGATATGATTTAGGCAATTTTGTTCTGGTGAGCCTATAGCCAGATGAGCCTACCTTGGACTATTTCCGTTGATAGCCCTTTTTGAGCCTGTATACCCTTTCATTGTTCTACAGCTTATTACAAGCCCTTAACCTGAAAAACCATGATTCATCCTGCCTAGGAAATTTTGGAGCTTTGGAATTGTTTTGGGAATATGTGTTATCCTTTAAGTGTGGTTGCGCATAATAAGTGTGGTTGTGCACACACACCTGTTTTGTTCATGGATTGCTCATTTGTACATTTTAACGGACTTGAAAACAGTTGTTTCTCTACTCTAAAATGAAAAGAAAAAAAATGAAAAATGAAGAAAAAAATGAAAAGAAAGAAAAGAGGTTTGGGTTTTGTAACATTGTGCAAGAATTGAATATGGAAGTGTTAGAGTTTGGAATTGCTTTGATGCTTGATTTTGACGTATTTCCCCGTTGCTTCTCTATTTCCTTTTGTTCTTTTTAGCCACTTATCCATATGTTCCACACGTTGTCCTCAGCCCCATTACAACCTTGAAAAGTCATTCTGATCTTGATTTGCATGTGCTTTGGTTTGGTTGTTGGTTCTATAGGCTTCCCAATTCTGTTTGATGTTAAATTTTTAGGGGTGCTTTAAGAGTAAACAATAGCCTAGAGATTTGAGTGATATAGTGCATATTTTATGAGGTTATGCAGCTTTCAATTTACCCTGAGATGAATTGAGTACTTGACATGTTTTGAATTGCTTGGATGATGTTCATGGATACCTTGCAGCTCTGAATCCTTTTGTGTTGGATGTGTTTCCATTTGTCTGTTTCGAGTCTATTTGTCTTGTGTCTCTTTTTGTCTCTCTTGTTATGTTTGTGATGTCCTTGCTTTGCTTTACTTTTTAATTTTGCCAAGGATTGCAAAAGGGTAAGTGTGGTCGATTTTGATGAGTCATTATTTTGGTGTGATTGTGGAATGTATCTAATTGTATTGTAAATATGTTTATTTTGTTAGCTCACCCTATCTACTTGTGTGTGACGATGATCGTATACGCGGTATACGTGAGCAAATGATGTTGCAGGTGGATCTGGTGAGGCTTAGAGCCGAAACGGTGCTAGACTTGGGATATTTCATCATGGATTTATGTTTTATGATTTTAAGTCATTTGTAAACTCTTATATTATCAGACTTTAATTTTATAATGGATATTTACTCGTTTGGATTTTAGTTATTGTCATGGTGAAATAAAAGTTTTAAAATTTCCCACGTTTTTGGGAAATAGATTTATAATTAATGAGATTTTAATTTCTTACTTTATTTTATTTATTTAAATCCATAATATCCGGTCGGGATGTTACATTCTTCACAATAGTTGGAGAACAAATAATTGTTAGACAAATGTCATCAAGAGGGGGGTTGAATTGATGCTTTTAAAAAAATTGTCTTGATATGTATACTTATGAAAATATCCTTTTTTTAATTATTAATTAAGTGCGTTACCAGAAGTGTAAAAAAGAGGTAAAGGAAAGAAGAAATTCACACAGTAATATATACTAGTTTGGGTATAGCCAACCCTGCATCCAATTCCTAGTCACCTCAATGTGAGAGTGACAATCCCAATTCACTATCTTTAGAGTATTTCAATTACAAGCACAATGACATAGTGAAACATGCAATAGAAAATTTCTAAAGATTGATTAACACTTATCTTGAGCCCTTTCAAGATGTGACAACACCTTCCTTGAATCACATAAGTGATGAAACACCTCCTCTGTACAAAACAAACGATGAAAATTACTACTAAAAAATGAAGCATTGTCTCATGGAAAGTAAGAGTATAAAGATATAATGCTCAACGGTAAACTCCTTTCACAAGTGAATTCTCGTTACCAACTTGAATAAGAGAGGAAAAAACTCAATCAATATTTTCAGGCTTCTCAATAGTAGTGTGTTATGTTTTTTCTCATTCTCGAATTGGGTTGTTTAAAGAGTTTTAATTGAGTTTTCTTAAAAAAAAATATAATTCAATTAATTCAAAAACAAAATCAAATAAATTCGAAAATCAATTTTTATTCTTTGTAGAAAAGATGATTTTTAGGAGAAGATATAGTCAGAGAATACTTGATTTAAGAAATAGTTTCAATTCAAAAGATATTTTTATTTTTGAAAATCTATAGAAACATAATTTAATTAATTTCAATAAAATCAAATAAATTCGAAAATGAAATTTTATTCTTTGTAGAAAAGATGATTTATTTTAAAAGATATAGTCAGAGAATACTTAGATTTTAAAAAAATAGTTTCAATTCAAAAGATATTGTTATTTTTGAAAAAACTGTAGAAACATAATTTAGTTATGTTTTAACCTTAATTGATTATGTGCGTGGAAAAATGATTTCACTTGTGAAGAGAGATGATTTTGCTGATAATTCTTCTTATGCTTCCTCTTTATCTAGAGTGACTTGACACCCTAAATACTCTATATCTTTATCTTGAGCTTTCCTTCATCTTGTAGTATTTTTGCTTGAGTATCCATCAAAATCTTTAGCTTTCAAAGATGTAGTGGTGACATCCTTTTTGCTAACAATAATCATTCTCAATGGACCACCTTCTCATAAGAGCTTTGAAATGAGTTTTTTAGAGAAGAAAAAAAGTTCGTAGTATTGGAGAACATATTTTCAACCAACATTTGATATTCCTCATTATCACGTAGAATATGAGTAAGAATAGTTGCATGTGCATCTAGTATTTTGCAACTACCCACAAGGAATTTGAAGGTTTTTTGTGTAGCGTAAAAGCATGTAGTTCTTCTATTATACAAGGGGTCCGACAAAAAATTATAGGTGACGGTAATGGCGTTGATACAGAACAAAAGCTCAACATTAAGAGATGTTTTTTCTTAATTTTTAAAGATAATGATGAAGATTCAAGCTTAGTCTACATCACACAATCTTAAAAATTGAATTAAATCACTACAAAAAACAATAAGAATTCTAGTAGTTACTTTCTTCAAATGTGGCGATTTTAACTACCACAATTCACGCTTGCAGCGGATTTGAAAACCATCGCAATTCAGGTTATCACAAAGAAAAAATGTGGCAATTTCAAGCAAACTACCACCACAACCGCCATATATTACATTATCTAAAGTGACGATTTTCTGAGGTAAATTACGAATGTTAAAATCATCATAATTGTTCAAACAAAAATTAAATACATCGAAAAGAATGGCTCTTTAAAATGGCGCAACTTACATTATCATACGACGTTTATAACTGTTGTTATTGCTATTACCAAACATTACCTAAATTTTACATGATTTACTGGAGTGAAATGATTTAAACATTTTCTAAAATGTTAAAGTAAGTTAAAAATGAACTTTAGAACTTTTAATCTACTACATAATGGGTTAAATTGTTCTTCAGAGGTTCTAAGAACAATATTAGCCATTATGTAGGAAGAAACTTAAAACATAGTGCTTTTCAAGTTTTTATGTAACCAATTATATAACCGTTTAGATTCTTTTTATAATAAATTTAATCAACTTTTGTAATTAATAAGGACCGTTCTAATGGAATAAATGATGTAATAATCAATTATTTTAGATAGACATCAATATCTTTTAAAAATTCTATTTGAATAATGGATTTTCAGCTAATGTAATTAATTATAGATGTCAACATCTATTTTCAAATTGCATTTTTCAAACATTATGAAAAGAGTATCAATCTTAATCTTTGTAAGAACTTTTGCAATAAATCAAAGATATTCTTACAATTGTTTTTCAAAGAATTCTCAAGTGTTTTCTCTTCAACTTACTCATATGGTTAGTTTTTAGGGTATGTCATGTTATGTTGTAATTAAGTTCCAAGTTCTTCTCCCATGGTTTCTTCTTTTCATTATCTTTACAAGATTGCTTCTAGGTTTGTGTTTGTTTTGTAAATTGCTGAGGTTGTCAATAGTGGTTTTTGGATTGTTGGTTGAGTTGATAAGGCTAGACATCTTCTCAGATAGTGAAAGAGTGAATAAGGCCAAGATCCTCTTGAGTGAGTCAAGAGTGGATAGGACAAAGATCCTCTTTGACATTTAATGTAATATCGAGGTTGATATCCTCTAGAGTCTTGTATTTTCTTTGTACAAACTTTTGTTTTTGAATAGTTGAACTAGATGTAAGATAATTGGTAATTTCAACTAGCATAACCTTTTTTTTGTGCTTTTTCTTTATCTATATAATCTTTTATTGATCTTATAACTCTTGTTTTAATTAGTTTCAAGAAAATTGCACTCTAAGTTTATAAAATCATAGACGGTCTTAATCATAAAGAATAATATTTATTGCACATTTGACACACTTTGAACTCCAAAATTTGGATACCTTAAATACCTTAAATTGATGGAGCTCAAAAGTGGTAAATATTAAAGGTGTTAGTCTCTAATAAGACTTGCTTAATCTTTATTTTTTGGAAGGCATCAATATCTTCGGAAATATCCTTTATTTGTGGATTCATGTGTGATCCAAATAAATATATGTGTACACGGTGCATGCATATGATGACACAATCAGGAATTGTAATAATTATTTTCATCATTTGTGCTAGTTTAAATATTTCATCATAATATGATGACATTTTGATTTAAGGAACTTAGCCTTGTGATATTGCCAATGTCACCTACTATGCATGTATTTGATACATGAGCAAATCCCTTTCCAGATTTAGGATATGCATATGAAGGAAAAGCATAAGATAAAATTCTTAAAGACTTATTAATAAATTTCTCGGTGTCTTTAACACAAACATGAGCATTTACCGGTGGCTACATCACAATGTTGTTTATCACATAATCCTGGGGGACAATATGGACAATCACCAGCAGTTTTACATTTTTGATCTTGCTTTCCTACTATGCTCACCGGGCATCGACAAACTTTATTATCACAAATAGCTGAATCTTTGCATAAATCTATTTTCCCCTTGCAATCTTTACTCTCATTACATTCTTCCTTAGCTAAGACAAATCCTACAAAAACACATGTCATGATTAGAATATATATAAAATCATATTAAGTATCAAATTTTAACATGTAAACTATAAAACTATACGTGTATATTTTTATTATGTATTCAAACATTAAATCTCATGAATTAAGAGTTTAATATCTACATCGCTTACCACAGAAATGATTTATCAAGTGAACAAAAAAACTCAAACACCTTACCATTACAAGCTATCAAAGCAAAAACAATTGCTACCAAAGTAACTTTCATCAAAGCCATTCTTTGGCTTGTTTTGTTTTACTATTTCTTCTAGTATATCTTATTATTCTTTTTGCATGAGGCACATATTTATATTATTAGAATGAGGTCATATATGTTGTGTAAAAGTGATAAGAATTCTTTGAAACTGATGTACCTTTGTCAAAAGAAGAAAAATATTAAGTCCGTTACATTAGATGGTTCAAGAGTCAAACTTTTCTTTTTATGCAACATTCTTCTTTAATGTAATATTTAATTAATTTTGAAACCTTCATTCAATGAAGTAACATGGTTTTTATTTTATTAAATAATTAAAATTGTATCATAAATATCTTCATTTTATATTTATAGAATATTAGTATAACATTTATACAAATAATAAATTAGGTCCTAATTAAAAGAAGACCATTTATTATTTATATAAATGGTATTAATTAATTTATTTTTATAAAAAATATGGATTAATAATATATTAGTTTTAAATACTCATTTTTTTCGTAAAAATATTTATATTTAATTAGTTTTAATCTTATAAAAAGAACATAGATTAATAAAACATGGATTAATAATATATAACAATGTAATATGTTTAGAAGAAACTTTTAATAAAACTATTAGTATAACATTTATATAAATCATAATTTTGATTTCAATTTAGAGAGGGTATTACTCTAATTTGAAAAAAAAAATTGAGACTAAATTGAATCAAAGAGATATATGTGGGGATTAAATTGGATCAAAGAGACATATATATGAAATAAATTGAAATTAAGACAATAACATTTGACATTGACACATGTCAATGTTGCCATGTGGCACTGAGTGCCACATGTCACACAAGAGACCTGACACGTGGCATAAAAAATTTGGACAAAAATATTAAAATATTTAAAAAAATTAAAAAACTAAAAAAAACACAAATTGACACTTGGCATGTCGTTAACGTTGTTAGTAATTGATACTTCTTTTCAAAAATTAGGAAAATTGAAACTTTTTTAAAAACGGAGATGACATTGAAACGTTCCAATAAAAGTGGAAACGAGTAAATAAGCTTATATAAAGTAACATTTAGATCACCTTTCACTACAAAAAAAATTGTATTTAACAAAGAATTTTTACCTGAGGTTAATATAACATCAATAATGGATTCAACTAATTGAGGTTTTCTAACCTTCATTAAGTTTCAAAGGTTTATTATTAAATCTTAATGAAATAAGTAGGCTTATTTTACTTTTTCCCTCACTTTCTTTTAATTTTCCCTCTTGTAAAGACATTCTTTTCTTTATTCTAAACTCTAACATTGTGTTTATTTGAGTTAATCATTAAAATCCATTGATTTGTGCGGATTGAAAATATTTTTCATTTTCCGTTCTAATTATTTAATAGTAAATGAATAGATTGATTTGTGAGATAGCATAAAAAACTCATCATTCATAGACTGCAAAAATAAAGGATGTTTTTAAAAATTTAACTTTATCATCTCCATTTACATAATTTTTTTTTCTTTTTATAGTGCTTCAAAAGTTTGTGGTGGTGGAATGCATTATTTCTTAAACTTTATGTATATACATATATATCATTAACAATTATATATTATATATTATTATTATTATTCTTTTATTTATATATCTATATATATATATATAATAATTTAAATTAATAATATATGTTTACAATAATTAATAATAATAAAAATATAATATAACAATTAATGCTTAATTATTGATTTAGTCTTTTAATTTGTTACTTTGGTTTATTTTATTATTTTTTGGTTCAATTTAATCTTGCAATTTTTAAAAATATTCAATTTGGTCTCATTATTTTTTATTCAATTTAGTCCTCTCTTTTTTAAACAATTCAATTTTGTCCTCTTCGATTAGAGACCAATGTATTAATTAAGCTTAATTACAACTAGGGATGTCAAAATCGGGTTGGGTCAGGTCAACCCGACATCTGAAAACATGTTAGGATCTTTAACTTGTCCTGCCAATGGACGGGGTGGTGGGCTGGCGCACCCGAGGCATATGTAGGCAAGGTAAAAAGGTAGTTGTTTATGCCTCAGTTATGAACTGAATCATATTTGAGCATTACTGCCTTGGTTCTCTCCACAATCGAGGTGTAATAGGAATCAAAAATTAAAAAAAATGAAAATGAAATGTACTTTTTGTAAGACCCGAGAAAAATTTAGACTAAAGGAAAATACATGGGAAAAAGTTAATGGCTTGATTAATATATTATTGATTTATTTAATTTAAGTACGTTATAAAATTATGAAATTATTATTATTTGAGTTATTGTTGTATTTATAAAAATTATTAAGTGATGTAACTTTTTGTTTTATTTATTTTAAATTTTAATATTATATTTAAGGTTGGGGATATGTGTACATAATCAATTGGTGCGTATTATGACATGAGAAAACATTTGGCTTGGTGGTTGATTTGTGTATTGTTGTGCAAAGGTACCAGGGTTTGATTCAAGGTAGCATTAGAATGGTTAAATTGTCTTTCTTTTTCTTTCTCATTTAAGTTGTGGGGCCCACGAAACTTTTCCACATTAAGCTTCTCTCTTCTCATTCACGATGGTGCAAGGATAGTTTGGAATGAACCCACTTCATCATATCATATCACATTTTTAGTTGGTTGGTAGATTCACTTGGTTCTTTTATTTTTTCTGTTTCTCTTATTTGATTTTTTGTTGCTGCCACATTATGAATATTTTAAGAGAATAAAAATGGCCAAATGATATATTTTATTTTTTTAAAATAAACAGAAAAGGCTAGGAATAATAGGAGATAAATCTAGTTTTAAATATTACGATTTTGAGAAGGAGAAAAGGAGAGTAGGAGAAATAGGAGAAACATGGAGAGTGAAAGAGAAGACCATGGGAGTGAAGAAACGCGTAGCAAAGAGACCATTAGGTAGGGGAAGTTAATGTTGTTCTCTGTGTTGATTGATACATATGGATTGAAGGCATATCTAAGTGTGTAAAATGATGAAGAGTGTCATGTTGTTCTCGCTTGTTATTTTCATGTTCTTGCTAGTTGATGGAATGGTGGTGATGGGTATTCTGAATCCGTGAACCCATTTTTGTTTATGAATGTTTTTCAAAGCATGAGAGAAGCTTGGGTCACATGCAATTTGGTCTTTTGATTATTCACGTTGCTACAACGGCGATGTTTTCACGGTACCATGCAAGGGTGTGCACTACAAAAAATCATGTATATAACGATGTTTTTAATACGATAGTAAATTAAAACTGTCGCTTTTTGCAGTATAATACGTCAGTTTGATAACGGCTATAATGTACATGTATAATATGGCGTTTCTAACCACCATCTTTTACATTGTCATATGATTATTTACAATTGTGTCATTTTGAAATGCCACTTTATATAAAACATTCAGAAAAGGAAGAAGGAGAAGGAGAAGAAGAAGAAGAAGAAGAAGAAGAAGAAGAAGAAGAAGAAGAAGAAAAAAAAAAAGAAAAAGAAA
>Ga0214545_1011524_pt1 | contig 12150 bp, 5 predicted proteins | sample CNSS4metaG_FD_160064 | JGI IMG/M metagenome (GOLD analysis project Ga0214545, IMG submission 160064) | Root nodule microbial communities from cowpea collected in UCLA plant growth center, Los Angeles, California, USA - CNSS4 | ecosystem: Host-associated > Plants > Roots > Nodule | place: USA... | reverse complement strand
GGTTCTCATTAAATTTTATTTGGTATTCTAATATAAAAATGTAAACAATTATAATTTATTTCAAAGTATTTGATATCGAAAAAATAACCATACTCCTAATATTGAATATTTGATAATATTATGTTTCTTTTACCGTAATTTTTTATTATTTTATAAAAATTAATTAAAATTAATATTAAAGTAGTAAGAAAACGGGTACAGGTATGGGTACAAGATTATACCCGTTACGCGGTGGGGATGGGGATGGGATAAAAGTTTGATACCCGTTGGGTTTGGGTATGAGGATGGGGATGAACTTTTTTTACGGGGATGGGTATGTGATAGTGAAACCCGTCCCCGCCCCGCCCCGTTGTCATCCCTAGGTGTGTTACATGTACTGTACAGGTGACTTAATTAGATATTTGGGGATAAATAAGTGAGTTAGGGTTTTGGTAGTGGATGTTTGGACAGTTGGTGAGTTTTGGCAATCTTGTTCCTCCATTCTCAATTGGTGTTGCTGCAATCTTCTTCTTCCTGCAATCCCATTATATAGGTATGTTAAGGTCTTAATCTTCTTCCTTTAACTCTGGTTGTAATCGTTGGAGGCAAATCTGAGCTCAAGAAAGACGAAAATGAAGAAATTTATCTAATTGCAAAATTTTCCTTAAATTGGAAAATTAACGTTAATTAGCCACCTGTACAGTACATGTAACACACCCTAATACAAACCGTGCCACCTGTACAATGTTCCGTTAATTATTTAAACGACGTTATAGAAAAGGACCAAATAAAACACGAATTGCGAAAATGATGACCATTCTAAACATTCGGTAGAAACGAGGACTATTTTAAACATTATGTGAAAATGAGGACCATCCGCAACAAACATTACGAAAATGAGGACAAAAAGGTATTTAAAGCCTTAATAACTCAACATGTACTTTAAGCTTAAAAATGTTTTATATCCTTAAGATATATGACTAGTAATTGTTTTGAGCACTTATTGAAACTGATGAAATAACTTAAGACAACTAAATAGTGAAACTGATGCTTTTTTAATTTATTAGGTAACCATCTGAAAGAACAAAAAAATATTAAATACTCAAAAGAAACATAAGTGATATTGAAAACTTAAAAGTCGTATAGTGCCCTGGATTTTGGTGCAATAAGAGGAGAAAGCCATGGCATGAATTTGAAAGTGAAAGAAACTCACTTGAAATTAAAACCATTTTGGTGAAAGCCATGACATGAACGAACATTGTCTTGTGCATTTTTGTAGTCTACAATGACTTCCCTTTCTGCATTTTGATGACAAATTGACACGTTTTTTTTTTCTAGTTAACATTCTTGGAAGTACAAGTACTTAATCGACTCAGCAAAGAGGTTATAACTGATGTTTGTGTTCATTGTGTTTCATGCTGAAACCTTTGAACCCAGATGTTCTGTGGCTTTCTTTATCATTAATGTTCCACATTTTTGTGTTCTGTTAATAAGGTCACATAATTGTGTCCCTATCTTGGCAGACACCAAAATTGGTCGAAATGAATACATTGGTTAGGAGTTATTTTCATTCAATCTTGTCCGGTCGTAAAAGCAAAAGGGCTTGACTTGGTCGAGTGTGTTATCCGACAGACCCATAGTGTTTCATATTGTCTCTGCTGTCTTTTTTACAGCACTTATATATCATATCCACTAATTCTTATGACAGAAATCATCTTCATGACTTAAATGAGGATAAACTTTGGTGTGATGAATCAGCAGTGAGTGAAAGTTCTTGTGGGGGGGACAAAGAGTACGAGGAACAGAACTTATGTCTCAACTCAAACAATATAAATATGCACCACCCTTATGTATTAACTCATCCTCAAAACTTATTCACTTGAAGCAATGCCAGAAACCAGTGGAAATGCTGCTAAAATGGTTAGAGTTGGTCCAAGAAGAGGGAAAATCAAAGCCAAGATAATGAGCAACTTGTTCCGGATTGTAGAAGAAGCAGGGAGAGGCATTTGCAGCAAGGTACAGGTTGCTGAGGAGTCACCACACCACCCTTCACAACCACATCACTCTGGTCATTACGATTATGCTGCATGACACAAATTCCAACAATGTTTCTGGATAGCACAAGGATATTACCTTCTACTTTTCTATGCTACAAGGATAGTACCTTGCTCTGAAATTACTCTACATTTGTTACATGCCATGTATCTTTCATTATATGCCTCCTCTTGTGGTAGATGGTACCATGTTAGCCAGAAAAAAACAAAAAGGTTTTATTTCTTGGAATGGATATCACGCTCTTCGTAATTTATTATCGGTTTAATTATATTTTTGGTCAGTTTTTAATCAAGAATCTCAAGTTCAATTTAATTCTGATTTTTTTTAAAATTTGATGTAATTTTATTTTTTTTTTTATAACTTTTTAAATTAATCGAGAATTTTTCATCAAAATTAAAATTGTTAATAAAAATAGTTTGTTTTATTGGTATAATTAACATAAAACTGTTAAAGGGTCTCTCTGTCTCTCTTTTTTTGGGAGGCCTTTACTCACCTCCACAGTTTGTAGGTCTTATATTTATATTTTAGAAAATAAAAATAACTTTTGTTGACAAAGTTATTAAACAGAATTATTTTTTTATTTTTTTATGAAAATAACAAAAATAAAGTAATAACACTTTAAAACTTTTTACCAAAATAATTATTTGTCAAAATTTGTCAAATAAAACTTTGTGAAAGTATCATTTTATTTTATTTTAGAGAAACTGCAACCAAGAATTATACACTTATATTATAAGTCCTCACTTGGCAAAGATGAGTAAACAACAACTGCACAATGAGGCATGTAGCAGATGATGTTGGTTCTATATTTCAAATCAAATACTCTTTTCAAATGAAAAAAGAACAAGAAAAGGCCAAAAATAATAGCACTGTGCATTTTCAACTTTAGAAAACACAAGGGTCCATGCTCCCTTAGTGACCATAAAGCAGGCCAGAATGTGTCGCCCTCTTTCTAATTTTGTAATTAAAAATTCAGAATTATCCACCTTTAAATGAACAATAGATTCAGAAGAGAAATACAATAGCAATAAGCATGATCTATTATTATCTTAAGGTACATGGAAAACTCCACAGTGTTACAACAGAGGATAAGACATAATGCATTAATCACTGTCACAAAACCCAAATCAGACGATGAGGTATTCCAAAGCATAAAATTACTATTTCGGTTTGACCATTCCAAAAGACCTACGTTTAGTTCCAAAATACCTCTTTTGGAACGTAAAAAAAAAATGTTGTTCGTGTTTTTCTTTTCTTTTTTACACCTAAATTTCAAATTTGCAAAGCTAATATGGATGAAGACAGGCCACAATATTATAGTGATGCGTTTAAGATAGATAAGGTAAATGTTACTCTCATATATATTTAGATATATACTTGTGAGGTGTATTTTGTGAATGAAATATAAAGTTGTACTAAATAGTTATTCGCTACTTGAGATAGCTTGGAAGACTAGGCAAGAAAGATTTTTTATAGTTGATGATTTGTTATGATTATATTAAGGTCATATACAACAAACGGGAAACAAAGAATGAAAAACTACGTATTATTAGGTTGCTTAAAGGAGAGGTAAATACATACAATACATAAAGGACTTATAAGTAACTACTAGTGGAAGTAGGAAATATAAGTGTTCTTTCAAATTGTTAGGGAAACCAGTAAAAGGTGAGGAAAGATGAATTGTGAAATTACTTTGTCCCTTGCATAATCATAATTTGATAGATGCGCTGATAGATTAACATGTAATGAGAAATACATGTTTGTTGATATGATAAAGAGTTTAATAGAGACTAGAAATATTTTGTTAACAATTAAGGAAAGAATGTAACCACCATAAAGCAAGTTTGTAATCTAAGATATGCCTTTTATATATTGGATTGAGGTCATAGAACTAAATTGTAATAGTTAGTGATGTTACTTCAACAAAACATGTATATTCATTGGTGTAGGTTTAACGAGGGTACGAAATTGGTGACATATTTTGGACACATCCCAATTCAGTGAAACGATCGAAATCCTTTAATATAGTATTCATGATAGATAATACATATAAAACTAACATGTACAGAATGCCCTTATGATGAGCCCATGACTCCTAATGAAGATGGAGAGGTCTTTTAGGAGGATTACAAAGAGCATGACTAGAAGGGAAGCATCCTCCTTACTCACTTCCTTTAGTTTATTTAGCACTTCTCCATTTTATTAGTTTTTCTATGCTTGTGTTGTTTATGTGTCTTGTAGGTCTGCTCTTGAGCACCCTTTTTTTTTATGTTGGGACCCTTTTTGGAGGATGGGAGCTTTGGGACTCATAGCCTAATACATGCTTGCTTTTAAACACCTCTTGACTTACGTTAACACCCTTTTTGGAAGAGAGGGGCATTGGATCATGAGGCCCATCACTTGGGACGGCACATGTGGAATTGGAGGTTATCTTTGACCTTTTAAAAGAGTGGGGCATGCTCCCTACTCTCAAATGCTAGGGTGTCGCCCCGTCAAGTTGACCTAGGTAGCCCTAGCTTCTTGAATCTTGATTTGTATTTCCCTCAGGTCCTTAACCCATGCATATATAAGGGGACCTCCCCACCTTTTATAAAGTGTTAAACATTTTGAGTATATACTAGTGATCCAATCATGAATTGTAGTGTTTTCTTGAGTTTTCTCTTGTCTTCTCTTAGTCTTATATTGGACCTTGGCTCAAGTGGTAACAACCACCACTCATCTTGGGTGGGTCAATTCCCCAAATGATGTGCATCCTTCCCTTTCCCTATCCCCTTCTCTTCTCTTCATCTTTTACTCATTTTAATTTCATGTTATTCTTGTTTTGGCTTCGATTTTCATGTCATTTATTGTCATCTTCTTGCTCTCCTTTTGATTTTTAATTAGATCCTCATCTTCCTCCTTTGAGCTCTTATGAAGTGAACATTCACACTTAAATAACCTAAGGTGTTATTTATAGTCGGATCTTCCTTGATCTTTCTTAATCACTTAGTCACAAACATCCTATATGTTAAAAGTAAAATGAACCATTATCACCTCACTTCAAATCGTTGGTCTTACCTCAACTGGGATGACTTTCTCTATTGCATTTGTCTTACTGACATGTAAACATGAAAACAATAACAATGCTACCAAGAGTGGCGCTTAGTGCCAATAATGGTGACTAGCGAGTGCGAGCACGTTTTTGTGTATATGTTTTTTTCGATCTATGTTTAGCTTGTTCTATTTTTAGGGCAACTTACTCTCTCAAACTTAAAATAAAGGGTTGCTTTTTAAGACATATTTGATGAAATTGAGAGTTGCTCTACTCCTTTGAGTGTGTCAAATCTCCTTAGTCTTATATTGGGTACTCCCACCCAAGTGGCGAAAATAGTCTTATCTTGAGTTTCCAGCTTAAGTGGCGTTCATACCTTCACTCATCTTGGCGTTATCCCCAAGTGGTGTGGCTTCCTCCATTCGTCCCACTTTTTAATCGATTCGTGTATCGACTTAACCCACACTCACAACCACTCGCGTTATTGATTCTTTCATTTTCCCCTTTGTTTTCTTTGTTTGTTTTCATATGTGTATGTTCCCTTTGTTCTTCCTTTTGTTTCTATTTCCATTCATCATTTAAATGCAAGCATTTTCCCCTAAATTTTTATTAATCATAAAATGGGTATGAAACCCATACTATATCATTTGGTAATCAAAGTTTAGGTTTTTTATGAAATGTGCTTATATGAAATTGTGGTTTTTGGTTCTAACTCAACTTGATTTGGTGAATGTGGCTTTATAATGTGTCCAACATTTCAGGTTTTCCGTATGTGCTTAATTTCATTCTGTACAATTGTCTTTTGTGCGTAAATTATGTTTTGGTGAGTGTTGTGATTTTCTATTTATTGCATTTGCCATAAGTGAGTTGTCTTTCAATTAATAAACTCGTTAGTGTGGCTTGGTCTTTTTGTTTTTCTGCTTGGTTGTGCAATAGATAACATGTGCATATGATCATTGTGCAATTTTTTTTTTATGAAGTCCAAGTGTTTGATACATTGTGTCAGTCACATTAAATGGAGCAAACTTGTCTATAGAGTTTTTAAAAGTGTTGTGTTAGCTTGTTTCAGGTATTGTTTTGTCCATATTAAAATACATTATTTTGTTCCTTTTGGTATTATTATTGCTTGTCTATAAAACTTCTTCGGTTTTGTCTACCCAAAAGATTGAGGTGGAGTTGCTCCTCTTTCACTTGAGGTGTTAGCTCAAGAAATGGACCAAATGGAGGGAGGCATTCTGGTTTTGAAAGAAAAAAATTTAGTGAACCCTTCCACTCACCTTGAGGGAGTGTTATATAAATGTGTTGTTCCTAACCTAATTTTTTTTGTGTAGTAGTAACATTTGGCTTCATTAATTTGGGTTCAGCCTTAGTGGACCAATCTTAGTTGTTGGTTGGTTTCAGTGGAGACATCATGGGTTGTCTAGAACTAATTCTGCACTTTCTTGGGTCTGCTTGCTTGGTTGCATAGTATATCTTTGTGTAATTGTATCAGTGCAAAAAATTGCAAGTTAACAAACATGTATGGTCCATTCGGTGCATTGTATTTTTTTTCAACAAAAGTGATCTACAAGTTGGACTAAAATTTGGCACTTTCCAAGTAGCGTGGCTAGTTTTTGGTAGTGTAAGCAAGTTTGTGGAATCTCCCAAACGTGAGGTGTTGAGCACTTTATCCTAGCTTGGAGCGGTGTAGTGGCAGCAGCGTGATGCATTGAAGTGTTGAATTTGTCCTAGCTTGGAGCGGTGTAGTGGCAGCAGCGTGATGCATTGAAGTGCTGAATTGGTTGCAGCAAAAGCCTTTATGTTGTTTAGCGGTGGCAACAATCCACAAAGTTTATCCAAAAGCTGGCCTAAATAGATGATTTGTGGTATGAAAGGCTTTGCAGCCAAGCAACTTAGTGCAACAATTTGATTAAATTAATTATAAGAGGCTTTATTGGGTCATTGGTGCAGTAACAACAACCTGGATTTATGCAATTAGCAACAAGCATTCTAGTTCATCTCGATTTTCTTCAATGCAGTGATTTTTGGTACGAGAAAACTCTAGAATTTGTGGACAAATTCTCTCCATGAAGAAAGGAGAGGATGATGTAGGCATGACTAGGGAAAGGGGCATGAAGAAAAGGATTTCCAAATTTGCCTAGCAACCACCACCCAGCGCCAGTAGAATGTTGCTCAATGCCATATCTGCAAGGGCTACCAACACCTAGTGGCAAGCTTCTAGTGCCCAACGTTGACAAAACCAGAGAGCAACCCCTTTGGAACTGCCAGGAGTAGCGTCTAATGCTAGTAATCGTGCCTAGCGAGTGTGAGCACATTTTTTGTTTATGTTTTGTTTAATCTATATTTAGCTTTTTCTATTTTTAGGACAACTTACTCTCAAACTTTAAATAGAGGATTGTCTTTTATTGTAGGACAGATTTGATGAAATTGAGAGTTGTTATACTTCTTTGAGTATGTCAAATCTTCCTAATATTATCTTGGGTGTTTCCACTCAAGTGGCGGTAATGATCTTATCTTGAATTTCCAAGTCAAGTGGCGACCTTCCCTTCGTTCATCTTGGTATTATCCTTAAGTGGTGTGGCTTCCTCCATTCATTCTACTCTCAGATCGATTCGTGTATCAACTTCATCCACACTCATAACCACTCACGTTATTGATCTCCTTTGTTTTGGTGCTTTCATATGTGTACGTGGTTCTATTTGTTCTTTCTTTTGTTTCTGTTTTCGTTCACCGTTTAAATACTAACATTTTTTCCCCTATCGCAAAATGGGTAATGAAACGCATACTATATCACTAATTCTAACCATAACTATCTTTGAATGCATAAACGAGTATGAATATAAACTATTAAATAACTAATATAAAGTAAAAATTAAAGACCTCAAAACTTAATCAGATATCATATTCCAAAATAGGAAGGTGTTCTGGATGGTCATTTTGAAAGACTTTTATAGGATAGCATAAGTCCAACATCCTGAAATTTTAATTCAGGACTTAAATAGAACAAACTTTAAACTTAAATAAAACCCACGTTATTTTTTATTTTCCATTTTGAATAAAAAGTATACAAGCCCTAATAAGAACCAAATAAAAGTTTCAAAAGTATTTTCCTTATTTCAAATATGTTTTTTGTTTGATTTTGAAAAGAAACAAACATTATCACTTTTACACAAATAAAAAATTGTCCGAAAATAAACATTATTAAATACTTAGATACTAATTCCATCCTCACACATAATCAACTATCAAACCCAATTTGGTTTCACAACCATTCCCTTAAATTTTTCCATATTTTTTTCTAAATAATATTTATTAAAAGATGCAGTAACCATTTAAAGGCTTAAAAACATTCTATGTACATAATTTTATTTTTGTGCTTTAACTTTCCTGTTAGCCTAAAAGTAAGTTTATGAGAGAATATCTAACCGGCTCTGCCATATTTATATTCTCATAACCTTATCATAAAGGCTTTTATTAATTTTTGCCTTAGTTTTTCCTAAGTTTATGAGAGAATATCTAACCGGCTCTGCCAGATTTATATTCTCATAACCTTATCATAAAGGCTTTTATTAATTTTTGACTTAGTTTTCCCTAAGTTTATGAGAGAATATCTAACCGGCTCTGCCAGATTTATATTCTCATAACCTTATCATAAAGGCTTTTATTAATTTTTGCCCTAGTTTTCCCCTTCTTATCTGGTATCAGAGCCAGAAATCCTTGGATACATTTTGAATATTTGTGTAATTGAAGTGGCTTGTATTCGCTAGGATACCCTTTGTAGATCGGACAGGTTATGGCCTGAAGAGCCAACAGAACCATAAGTCCCATCGGATCTGCCTTTGTGGGTTGAGGAATACTTTGCATATTGCGACACTCTTTACATGAATATTTTCTTGTTAATATGTTTTTGTAAATTTTGCTTTCAGATCTGACTAGAAACAATCAAACACTGCGCGTATTCTGGGTTATATTGCTTGTAGTGGGCATATAACTTCGGGGTATATATTAAGAGGAGTGCTAAACAGCACTTGGGTACAACAACCCCTTAGCTCGCAGTTGAGGTATACGATGTCAGAAATTAAAAAAAAAATTGCTTATGATTATTTATATTCTTTTATAAGTATTACTCTATAGTGTATTCCATAGATTCCTGCCTTTTATCTCCTACTACTGCTTTTCCGCTTTGCTTACTTACTATTGTTTTCCTGCTTTCTATACTGCTTTCTTATTTTTCTGTTCATGGATAACATACAGCCATTTCTAGGCACTGACTACAAATCAGCCTTAATTGCGGTTGAAAAAATTACAAACTCGCCTCCTGTAGGTTATAAAAAACCTACTTCAGAAGTAGACCCTGTACACACAGTTATTATAGGATAAAATAACACTATAATAGCTCTTCTAGAAGAAGTTTCTAGAAAATTGAATCATCTGATTGATTTTACTAAAGGGACGAACTTGTCCAAAGACATAGATGGTCTTATAAAGCAAGTATCAAAACTATCTTTAGGAACACACACACATACAAAGACAATTTCTAAAAATTCACAGAAATTTATCAAAGTTACAACTAAAAAAGATTCAAAAGCTGCAAGTACCAATGCAGCACCTTCTTCAAACAATGATAATAGTTTATAATGATAACACAACCCAATACTTCTACACAAACACAAACTGATAATATTAATATGAATAGTACAACAGAACTTAGCAGCACAAAAAGATTCCCTGGAACTCCCAAAAGATTAAGGGAACACCAGACTAGAAGTCAAAATCTTATACAACATCCAGGAATCTTAGATAGATTCTTAAATAGACAAAGAATTACTAACGTAAGAAGATTAGAAGACTTAGTAGACATACAACAAAATATAGATATAGGATCTAACTCAAGGATAGATTCTCTAAATCCTAGACAGTTATACAACATAGGATGGTTAAGTTCTGAACGAACAAGCCTCTATCGATATAGGAGAATAGAAGATTTTCATCTCCCTGACAACACCTATGAAATAATCCCTCTAATATCTCCACAAACAGGCAGACAATTACAAAATCAACAAGGAAGATATGTCCACATGGGATTAATTACCATTGGAGTCAGATCCTTAGCCAGACATATGATTGGAGCTAGAGCTTTGATAGTTCTACACGATTCAAGATTCCAGAATAATGATTCACAAAGTGTAATAGGGATTTTAGAGGTAGATTTAAATCAACCATTTTCCCTTATTTATCTTGCTCCAAATTTCACATTAACTTTACAAGATTTTATAAACCATATAAACTTAGAAGTACAAACGATAGGTTTTGGACCCAATTGGATAGGTGAAAATCTACATTTAGACATAACCTTCATAGGAAGAATAAGTAACCATATTTCTTCTATGTATAGAATAAATACTAGACCATTAGAGGAGGCCATTAGCTCTTATGGTACATAATTCTTACCAGCCCAAGCCTTCACAAGAAGAAATGAAGGACATTTATGGCAAACACATTTACCCAGAGAAGAAAATAATCCAATTACAACCCCTTCATCTGCTATTTTACATAACAGGTCTAGAGGACTCAGTCTAAGTTTTGTAGATTACACAAATATACCACGATTTGACCTGGAACAAGATAGGTCAGCCGAAAATAGGCATAGCACTTCAGCCATTCCTGATAACGAACACATTTCCATGATGAATATCATACAATACGAAGAAGATGAAAATGATGAAATGACTGATGAAGAATGGAATCATCATCAGACAATTATAGCTATGTATAGACAAGGATCTTTGAATTCTTCTACAAATACAAAAATTGAAAATATTTACGATGAAACAGACGATATCATAAATAATTTTCTTGATAGCCTGCGTTTAGATAAAGAAGATAACTCTTCAGTAATATCAGAACCTTTATCTACAATAGGTTTCGTCAATACAAGTGTAGGATCAGTAAACCCCAACAGCTATCAGTTAGAACATGTTGGTACACAAAGTTATTCTACTGGATTCATACCCAGGGAATCTCCAACAAATGTCACTTTTACAGATAATCAATATACAACACATGGAAAGAGGCTCCCAATAGAACCAAATTTCCCATTACCTAATCTTTCATTAAACATAGGAGGAATTGACCCTCAATTACTACCAACATACATTGAACAATGGACTGCAACTGTAATCCGTGATTATGGTATCCATTACGAAAAAGAAGTTCAGTCTTCACAAGACATGATTGCCAAAGGTGAAACCTACCTAGGTGATATAGCCAGAACATGTTGGGAATCTTTTAAAAAAAATTACCCAACAGAATTAAATACATTAGTAATAGAACCAGGTCCAAACATTTACAATTTTTGCTCTTTAATACAAAGATTACTCACTTCCCAATCTGCAAATGATGGGAATACACTCAGACAACAAATTTATTTAGGACATCTAAAAAGGTTGTCTATAACATATTTTGGTAAAATTAAAGAATTTTTACAAGATTATCTCATGTATGCCTCCATAGCCGGATGTTTTCATGATACAAGTGTTGGAGAAAAAAATGTTTCTCAAACTTCCAGGAAAATTAGGTCAGAAAATTAGAGAATCTTGGAAAAATGACGAGGTAGCTACTATGTTAAATAACCTCTCAATAAGAATACAACATATTATGAAAGTAATGGAAGACACTTGCACACATATTGCAATACAAAAACAACTAAAAAATTTTGATTCTGGAATTTGTAAACAAATATACACCCTACAACAATATAATCATAATAAAACTAACAAAAAATATATGCCTAGAAGAAAACCTAAATATAGTCAACTTTACAGTCATAGGTCTCAATCGACTGTACAAAAACCTACTAATTCTAGAAAGACTAATACTATAAGATCCTCAAATTCTAGGAAACCCACTCTAAACCCTGACAGACACGTCAGAAAATTTAGAGAAAATAAAAATTACAAACAAACACTAAAATGTTATGCTTGTAGCCAAACTGGACATTTCTCAAGAGATTGTCCAAACATAGCAAATCTTTATACAAAAGAAGCAGAGCTCATCAAATCTTGCCACATGAATCTTCTTCCAAT
>Ga0214545_1011520_pt1 | contig 12155 bp, 5 predicted proteins | sample CNSS4metaG_FD_160064 | JGI IMG/M metagenome (GOLD analysis project Ga0214545, IMG submission 160064) | Root nodule microbial communities from cowpea collected in UCLA plant growth center, Los Angeles, California, USA - CNSS4 | ecosystem: Host-associated > Plants > Roots > Nodule | place: USA... | reverse complement strand
TCCCTGGTGGCAAAAGAGAGTGTAAAAAGTTAAGATTTTTTTTTTTTTTCCATATCCTAGATTGTTGTTGTAGGAAGGGGTCCACAAAGAGTTTCAGTGAGAGTTCCATTTCCCAAACAGATACTGTGGGAACAGAGTGTTGAATAGAAAATAAAATAAAATATGATGATGATGATGATGATGGTGATGTTAATAGAGAAAGAAAGTTAAGTGATGATGATGAGAAGGAGAAGGAAGACAATGAATGACAGTGGATAATTGAGTGGCAAAGAGAGAAGAAAGATGATAAATGAAAATGTTGAGATGGACGACAACATTCATCTTCATTCATTTTCTATATGGATGGTAACCAGGTGGGATGAGTTTAATTAATTTATTTTTATATCTAATTTTAAATTTAACTAGTATTAAATATTTGTTTTATTTATGTCTTTATCGAATAATAGATATATATTTATATTTATATTTATTTTTTTATTATTTCAATACCAATTAGTTTATTTTTATAAAAGAATATAAAATTATGGTAAAAAAATATAATATTATCAAATATTTAATATTAAATGGAGGTTTATTTCTTTAATAACAAATATTTAAAAAGATATTATAATTATCTATATTTTAAATTAAAATGTCAGATAAAATTTAATGAAAATCAAAACATTTATTAGATTTGTAAACATTAATGAAAACTAATTGATAAAATTTAAAAATATTTTTAAAAAGATAGAAAAGGAAAAGAAATATTTATATTAAAAAATATTTTAAATATCTGTTTACTTATTTTTTAAATTCTAATAAAATATCTTTTTTTTATATTGATTACTTAATCAAAATCACACAGGAATAAGAGATTAAACTAATAATAATAAAATTTTAACATAGATATTTCATCTTTTGAACATCAATATATGTTGGATGGTAATAGAAAATATTCATGGCAATTGAATTAAATTAATATATTGTAGTAAATAAAATTTATTTATAAAATTATAGTGATAAAATTACATGTATGATAATGGGTTAGAAAATAAAAATAATTATATAAAAAAAAAGAAGATAGTATTTTACATGATAAAAATAAACAATAAATAAAAATATTAAAAAAATATCAAATGTGTGTGTTAGAAACAATTTAAAAGACCATTGAATGAAACCACACAAATAAAAACAAGTTTATAATTAAAGGTATGATAAGATGAAAAATAACATATAAATCTTTTCAAATATCAACCTAGTTGATGGTTGAGAGGTACGAAAATTGTTTTAGCGATACAAAAGAGTTCTTCAAATGAAACAAAAACATGTCAAAAGAAAATATACAATAAGTAAAAATATTAAAAAAGAGTAGAAATATTCAAATGTGAGACAAAAAATATTCAATTAACATTAGGGATGTCCAAAATATCCATACTCACGGATATTCGTGGATAAAACCCGCAACGGGTAAGAAATAAATATTGTAAATGGATACCCACGAGTAACGGGTACAAGTGTTTTTTATACACGCATATTAACACAACGAGTATGAGTATTATAGTATCCGTACCCGTGAATATCCATACCCGTGGATGCCCGTATCCGCTATAATCTAATTTAAATTAAAAAACCATGATTAAACCTTTAACACATTGATTTTGTAACAAGCCAATCAATTGTGAGAAATAAAAAAATAGAAAGTGTGTAGTATCTTTGTCCCATATGTGGATCAACGGAGAAATCTGCTAATCATTTGTTCTTTAGTTGTAAGATAGCAAGACTGGTATGAAATATGTGTAATAATTAGGTTGGGACAAGTATTGTTATTCATAACTAAGCCTACAGGAACTTCCAACATTTCTGCCTAATGGAAATTAATGAAAAAGGAAACAGAGTATGGAGGTGTTTGTGGGTAGCTATGATGCATTGATACAATACGTGTATCGGATACAACACATATCCGATATGTCGATACGTTTATTTTGAAAATAATAGGATATGATAAGTAATAGATACATGATATATGAATATTGAAAAGTGTATAATAATTTTTAAAAACATAATAAATATATGATTGTTATTCTATGAATCCAAATTAAAACCTTGGTAGCTAATGTTAGTGACCAATTTATAATAGAAACTATTTTAGTTACCAATTTAGAGATCAATTATAACTTTTTAAACTATTTTAGTTGCTAATAATGTTTAGTTTATAAATTGGTACATAAATTGCTTACTATAGTGACTAATTATTTTTTGTCACTAAAATTGATAATTATTCAAAGATTTTTGTCTAGTCTACTACAACTTCATAAACTAGATACTTCATTAATAAGTATTGATAAAATATCCTAAAATATCGGACACAGATATATGACCAAAATTGAAGTATCGATGCATCATAGGTGGGTAGCAATCATCTCGACTATATGGAACCACATGAACAATGTTATCTTCAAGAATAGAAGAGTGGATGCATAAGAGATTTTCTACATGACATAGTTAAACGTTTGAGTATGGGTTAAATACAAATATATAAAGGCAAATTTCACATACTCTGACTTATGCTTAAACCCATCTATATGTGTAAAATCCATAACTTAATAGATAAGTAAAAAGGGTATTAATAGTAATGGAACATATGGGTGCAAAGTAGCTTGAATGATAATTGGATACCAAGAAAAAATAGACAGGTCACTTATGGGGACATTTGCTAATAGTAGGATATTGGGTTGCTAGAAATGGGGACAGTAACAATGCTTTTAGGGTTGTTGGAAATTTTAACAAGTAAAATAAGGCCTAAATGGGGCTTACCTGATGTCATTTTATTAAGGTTGAATACAATATCTCATGTTTAGAAGTATTTATTGGATTTAATATCATATAGTGTTTGCTTAACAAGAATGCAAGCCTCCGTTTCGACTTTAGTTATTTACTTTTGCAGGGAAAAAATGAATTGGTTAAGGTGGCTTGGATTCTTTCGCAACATCTTTGTTCTCTTGGTTAAGAAAGATTGTTGCAGATGTTTATGTCCTTTATAGTAGCTCAAAAGTTGTGTACGATAGTAGCTAAGATCTCAATTGGAAGTTGTGGAGTAGTACCAGTTCAAATGATGTTTGCCTTTTTGAAGTGCAAAGCCATAGAGTGTGCAATTTCTACACCTCTTAAGCTAGCCAAATGTTCAGTACCTCTTAAGTTGAACAATTTTTCAGGGGACATACAAGACGACCAAACAATGCCAATCATCAACAAATTCACGACTGCATTCAAAGTTAAAATTGCACTATTATAAGGAGGGAACTATCCACTTTAGAAACTATTACATTGATAGACTTTGATAGGAAGTTTGTGTTTTATTTGCAATATCCCTGTTTAGAACTTCTTTTTATATATAGGTTGAGATACTTTGTCTCGTGTACATTTATATATTCATTGTTTGTCAAAAAAAAAAAAAAAAACTCCAAACTTTAAAACAGTATGAAAATAAGGAGTGGATGTGTCTAAGAGAGATAGATGGTTCTAGTAAAATATATGCTTTTGGACCAAACTATATACAAAAAGAATTAAACGTGCTCTTTAGTTTGCCCAAAAGAAAAAAAAATGTGAATGACTAGTCTTGGTCCCGAGGGTAGTCTTATTCCCCATGGAGATAATAATAGCTAGTGTTTGGATTTTTGTAGGTATACACAATTCAAAAAATTTTATATTTTTTTTGAAAAAAAAAAATATTGTACTAATAAATTAACTAATTTTTAACTTTTATTAATAGAAAACACTATAAGTAGTTTAATATTTTATTTCCATATATTTATTTAGTTTTTCTTTTCGTATTAAGTATAGTTTGTATGTGTTTAATAAAGTGTAATTTTTTATTATGAATTTGGTAGTCCCCATGCTCTGTATTCATTTTATTTTAATAGAATTTCATGTAATGACAAATTATAATAAATTTTTGGGTGCAAGCAAGATTGATGTCACGATTTGTATTAATATCTAACATGAAATTATTAGAAATATCGTTTTGGTCCAACTAATTATACATGAAAACAATCCAAACAAAAATGTGTCTCAATTTTGAGAAAAAGAGATATAGATGAATATTATGGGAAAAAGAAGAAGAAGAAAATAGAGTAGAAATAAAAGGTTGTTGAAAATATGAGGGGATTTTGATATCATAGTTGACTATGAACATGTTGATATCTGGTGGTAGTGCTTGGTAGTATTCTGGCTGTAGTAATACAACAAATAATGAGTGAAAGATAGTGAGTGGTCCTTCTCCTCATCGAATGCCCTAACCTTCCATCTTCAAAACCACATCATCACGCCTTCATTTTTCTCCATATATTATACATTTTATCTCTAACCATAAACTTTAATGATATTTTAAACTTCTATTGTAAAATTGAATAACCATGATTAGTATATTGCTTCCTTTGCCCTAGCATGGCAATTCCCTTTCCTAACTACATTCTCCACATTACTTTGGGTGTGTTTGGTTCAGTGTTAGAAAATTGATTCCAGCTAAATCAATTCTCCAACGTAAAAATAAGAATTAGTTGTTTCTCATTTAACGTGAATTTTTTAATCTTGATTTTAAAAACTAAACACGTACTGATTTCGCATTAGAAAATCAATTCTACATCAATTTGATGCAGAATCAAACACGCACTTTGCATCTTTAGCTAAATTACTTTACTGTATTTACACAACAAATCAATTCATGATTTTTCACCATCATACTTTGTGATCAATTTTCGGAAACACATTAAAAATTTTGAGATATTTATTATGTTGTATTATTTCGCTGTTGTTAATATATGATAGATTAAGCTTCATGCTATTACACTTAATTTGATACCTTGATATTTTTTCTGATATTTAGTATGCTTGTATGATAGGTTTTGATGAGGAATTTTGAAGAATAATATCGTCATTTCTTTTAGCTTTGTAAATAAGATCTCTATATGAATTAGGATACTCCAAATATTCTTATTTTATATATTATTTTTTAATAAAAAAATACAAATTAAAAAATTCATTTTTTTATTGAAATTTATCTATATATCACTACAAGAATGTTGACGTATGACGTTGGCGAAAATAGATATCAAAAATCAAAACCACGCTAAGAATAAGATGACATTCGTCTAGCAACAACCATCTATAACTAAAGAGGATTTCCTCTTTTGTTTCCACGTCTCATAATTTTAATTTTACCCTTTATAATCATTTGTCAAATTTTTAAAAATTAACAATTACTTCTACATGTTTTTTATAAAATTGTCTGTTTTCTCTCATTTTTTTCCTATTCATGAATAGTTATTTCCTATTCTTTACTTCATTCATCTCACTTTATTTTCAATAAATATAAATTAATCTTGTATATTAACTGAATAATATTACAATATTATCATCTACTACTATAATATCATATATATTTAAAAAAATACGTACACACATACACTATTACACATGTGTTTACACTAATATGGATAATATCAATACTATAAGAAACCTTTTTAAGTCGACCAAATGGGATAAATAATTGCAATAATATATATATATATATATATATATATATATATATATATATATATATATATATATATATATTCTAATTTTTTTCTCACTGGTTGAAGGAAAGTTGAGCAGGAGTGGGTATACTAAAATTGGAGCAGTGTATATAGGTTCCACTATACATATAACATGATGATATGAACAAAAACAAGAGAGGGAGTGGCTGAAATGGTGGCCATAATGATGGAGAAGAAGATGAAGGGAAATTGGAGATTGATTTTCTAAATAAATGAGTATGGCTTTGGTACTCAATTACTTCAAGAAAAGGGACAACAAAATGGACCTAACCATATTCCCTACTATCCCTTTCATCTTCATTACAGGTATCCCTCTCTTCCTATACTGCACTCATTTTTTTTAAAGATAAATACAAGAAAGTAGGTTATGGAGAATTTTATATTCTTCAACAGTATTTTTAATCAGTCTATTTTGTAATTATTTAAAACATCATAGTTGAATTGATTTTTAAGTGTTAATCATTAAGCACATACTGCTACACTTTATTTTACTATTTATTGAAAATTATAGAACTAATAAATCAAGAAGAATAGTTATTAAAAAATGTGCACAGTTTTTAGGATTTATAGTTCTTCTATTAGTATTTTTAAGTGTTTTTGTTTTTAATTTTTTTTTTATTTATATTTAATTGGTATTCTCAAAATATTAAATAAGATTAACTTTACTTCATTATTTATACTTTACCTTTATTTAATTTTTATTTATTTTGTATACGTACATACATATGTATGTAATGTAAAAAAAAAATACACTACAATGAAATATCTCATTAATAACTAATTTTAGTGACAAAAAATTGTTAGTCACTATAGTGATCAATTTAGATACCAATATATATAAAAAAAACTATTGGCTACATAAATAATCATTATTGTGAATAAAAAAATTATAATTGGTTGCTAAATTGATCACTAATTAATTATAGACTAATTTAGAAATCAATTCCTTTTTTATTTATAATAGCGACTATTTTAGTAACCAATATTTGTTGTAAATTAATATCTAAATTAGTCACTACAGTGACTAACAATTTTGGTGACTAAAATTGGTTACTAATGAAGTATTTTCTTGTAGTATTTTCTCCTAATTATTAGCAGGAAGATCAAACTTACGACTTTTTCCTTCCCTTCCATCTAATCACTAAACGACATTATTACTCATAGTCCATTTTTTATAAAAGTCATAAGTTAAAGTCTATCATAACAGTTTATGGTTTGTTAGGTCTATTGTTCCACTTACTATCGATATGTTATCAGACCACTCATTAATGTGTAGTCTTACGTTCGAGATGTACATGCTTCGATTTGAGGAGTGTGTGCTGGAAGTTCCACATTGTTAGAGATATGACCAATTTACATTATATAAGTGGATTGAAACCTCTCCTTACTAATCAGTTTTGTAAGATTGAGTTAGGTTTAAAGTCCACTTCTTAACACTATAGTAATACACATGGTTAATCTTTTATTAACCAGAATTTATTGAAAACTAAAAAAAATCTTAATTCTTAATTGGTTTAAAATCTTATTCTCATGTTTGAAGATGAACTAGGTGGGACCTAGACCATATTAAATTTAATTGGCTATTAGTCTATGACATAACGATATAGTGTAAAATGGGATATATAATTGGAAGCAGTTTCAAACTTCAACATTTAATTAATATTGATTACGTCTCTAATAAGGTTGCTAAAAAGCAAAGTTAATATGTGTGCTAATCTTGTCAGTACTACATATAGATAAGACACTTTGAATTACTTTTCAAATCATGCAATCATTAATCTTAATGACGGTGTTTTGGATTTCATTAGTGCAACTAAGAGAAACCTAAAAAACCTGCTTTTTAAACTAAACGTTTATCTTATTAAGTACGTGTTAGGGCACCAAATCACAACGTTTAGATTCATAACAGAAGAATGATGTAAGTGGATTGAATTGAAGGAAAATATAATTTTGATTGTTCGTAAGAAATTCACTATAGTCAAAACTTCACGTCTCAGAGAATAAAATTTCTTTAATTAATATATGATTATTTTGAGATTTTTTCACTTAAATATCATACATGGACCTAAATATTATTTCAAAATATATGTATAAATTATTTTATTTATTTATAATAAAGATTATTCTAAATATCAATAATTTTTAATCTATAAATTAATTATTATAATAATTAATTATTTTTCGTCTCCAAAATTAGTTACAAATTAAAGCTTTTCTTACAGTAAAAAAAATAAAGACACGTCTATATTATTTTAATCGAAAGATATAATTAAAATTATCCATATAATTTAAATTGAAAAACTGGACAATAAAAAAAAAAACTGAACTAGCATTTTCTTAATAAGATTTGTTATATGGGATCATTATAAGAATCAAATCAAACTAATTAAATTGGTTCAGATATTTAATTTAGTGTGTGTTTGGTTCTACATCAATTTGATGTAGAATTGAATAAAGTTGATTTTCTAACACAGAATTAGTACATGTTTGATTTTCAAAATCAATTAAAGAATAAAAAATTCATGTTGAATGAGAAACAACTAATCAAACACACCCTTAATTAATTATTGAATTTAACCTTAACCAAACTAAACCAATCAAATCCAATATCATTTGATTTAAATTAATCAAAATAAACAAAAAAATTAATTGCTGGCATATGAATCCAAACTTATTCCTATTTTGTAGCCACAGTATATATATATTTTGAAGGTTTATTATATGAGAAAGAAAAAGCATTGATTAATGAATATTGTTGAGTGTGTGTGTGTGTGGCAGTGGGTGAAAACAGTAGGCATGCAGAGAGCACAGTGATGGTGCAGTGCAGGCATAGGTATACCTTCACACTATAATCAACCATGCAATGCAATGGCCCATTCATTCATTCATTCATTCTATATCAACAGAAGTAAATGCAGGTTGGCACGTTGAATATTATGTCAAAATTGTCTTCTACAATAATTATCATACCAATTTCATAACACCCCACGTGATTTTATGTCTATTTCCTCTTTCAACTTTTTAAATCCTTCAACATAAATCTTTAAATTCAAAGGGAAACTTCTGAAGTTCCACTCAGCAAAAAAAAAAAAAGTACTGTAGGTTAACTTTTTCACTTTAGTGTGCTATCACCAAAATCCAGCTCACTCAAATTTCTTCAAATTTTTATTTTAATTCTTTTATTTTGTGTTATGTGTTCCGATACCGGTTCAATAAGAGTGGCGTTTACCAATTATTTAAATATTTAATTTTTTAAGTAAGGTTAAATATAAGTTCTTAAATTTAGATTAAAAGCTAAAACTTGTCTCTATCTTGAACTTTGATACTTTTTGACTCTTAAACTTTAAAAATGAATGATTACGATATTTTTAACTTAATTACGTCAAACATTTTTGACGTGTTAGATTGTACTTTAGGTTGTGTTTGAACTGTTTATAACATTTGACACGTTCCAACTCAAATGACAATCCGAAACATTTTAGATGTAAGAAAAAAATTAATGTTATTAGGTTAAAATAGTTATTCATTCATTTTTAAAGTTTAGATACCAAAATATATCAAAATTTTGGATAAAAACACATTTCAATTTCGCGTCCAAATTTAGAAACAGAAATCATATTTAACTATTCTAAATATGAGGAATCTAAATATAAATTGAAAGGATTACGTCAACTATAAATTAATTAAAGATATGAAGCAATATATAAGAAATAAAACTTATTATCCTAATTTTTTATATTAAAAGTGATATCATGATTTTTAAACATTTTAATTATTTTTATATCATGATTTATACTTGTTAGCTTACTTTAGATGACAATACCAAAGTTTTTTTAAGTGTCTACAAACAATAAGATGATCACAATTGTGATGACATTGACATTATTTATGAATATAGTATATATAAAAGGAAGTTGGGTGGAGGAGTGTAGTAGTTTGTTTTTGTGTCCACTCCTCATATCTCATCTCTACGTTACCCACTACCCAAGTTTGAGTTTGATAGACTAACTAGGCAATCAAAGGAGCCAAGAAATTAAAGAACAAAGAGAAACAACAAATTTTCTTCAATTTTCTCATCTATTGCTGCCCTTTGTAATCATCACTTCTTCTATCATCATTGCTCTTCTCTCTCATCCCCACAAAACCACACCTTTGTCTTCTTTTTTTCTCATCTTCAATTCAATTCAACTTTCTCTTTGTACCTATATATAAACCCCTTCAACCCCAATGGTTGCGCTTCACTTTCACATAATCTTTTCATTTCATCAACAAAAGATATGTGCTCTTTCTCTTCACAACAACCACCATATCTTCCCCTTCTTTTTGCCCTTCACCCACCCTGCTCTTCCAAGACACACCACCACCACCACCGTCACAACCTTCGCTTCAGCCTCCAAAAAAGGTAATCATTTGTTTCAGTCATGTCTTTATGTTAAGAAGTGGACTTAAACCTAACTCAATCCTTTAAAATTGACTTGTAAGGTGAGGTTTGCACCCAACTCATATACTATGAATTTGTTTTATCACTGATCAATGTGCGACTTTCAACGTCAACATTTCTCCTTGCATGCTTTCTCTTCTCTCACTTTAAAGTTTCACATCACAACTTGTATCATCTCGTTCTTGTTACATGCATATTATTAAATGATTAAACTATATATATTGTGATATTGTTTTGATGATATATATATATATATATAATGATACAGAAGGAGAGCACAAGTGCAAGAAGCAAGGAGAAGGAAAAAGATGGTTTTGAAGAGAGAAATGAAGATGAGAAACTTGAAGTTGTACATGGAGAACAAAAGCATCATTGAGGAGAATGAGAAGTTGAGGAAGAAGGCACTGCTTCTTCACAAAGAGAATCAAACTCTCTTATTTCAGCTTCAGGAGAAGTTTCCCAACAAAGTAACATCAAAACCAAATAATAGCTAATACACTTTTAGATTTCACTAATCCTTCTTTATGTGTGTGTCTTTCTTTTACCTCAGTTCCTTCTTTCTATCAGTTTAGTCAATTAATTTCTTGCAAGAGTTTAATTGTAAACCTTTACAAGGAATTTAGTTATATTAGCAATGTGAATCCCTCTAAGTTTTCCTAATCTTATGTTCATATAATTAATCATGCATGTATTTTCTTTTAAATTTATCTTGGGTAAAAATTAATGGCATGATGTTTTGTATGATCAATCAATCACATTTTGAAAGTTATATTCAAACTTAGCGTGGAAAAATAGTTGCTCATATTTAATATTATTATTTCGTCGGCTAAATTTTTTTCAATTACATATAAAATACAAATAGATATGGTTTTATAAGATATAATAATACTTAATATTTTGCTAACACACGTCTCTATTATAGTTTTCCCTTAAATTTTCTCCATTTTTTTACTGTATAACAGCAAGTTGGAGAAAAGGAAGTCAAAAATTTCAGCATCAACCACATTGCTCAACTCAAATTACCGAGCATGTATTTCAACGTTTTAGAAAACTGGAAGATTAGGTCAAAATCATATTCATAGTTTAATTTAATAAAACACCTCAACTCTTATATTTATCAATCATAAAATTACTGATAATTTTTTTTTAATTAAATATTTTTGAAATCTTACTCTTAATACCTGGGTTGATGAATGCATCAATTATTATTTTTAAAGTAGTTAATACAAAAACGTTTACTTCAGTATTAAAACACTCCTTTCAAGAATAGATAATGTAATCGAATAATAATTTATAGTGGTGTATGCCTTTGTTTTGTAGTTCTTATAATATCTTTACTTTTAAAAATAAATCAATAGTTTCGTCATTATAATACTCATTAAAATGTAAAGCCATTTGTAATATTAATATAATATTCTTTTATTTTCAACACATCATCATCATCCAAAGTTTTAAATATTTGATATTAAAAAAAAAGTGGATGCAGTTTCATATTTTGAAATTTGTTTAAAATGATTTTCAACATATATATACTCACACGGAGAGGAAGATAGACACATAGTCAACACAAAAGGAATCTTCAATCAAATGTGTTTCCATTAACATCTTTATCAAAATCTCTTTTTCATAGATCCTACATTTATTCATAAAATTTAAGTTATATAAAAATGAAATTATGTAATTAATAGTTAGTTAATTAAACAAATAAACAGTAACATTACACTTGAATGATGGATACTAATACGGTATACCTATATATACACATATTATAATTATGTTACATTAAGAAATATTTCATCACAATTAATAATAAACATTTAAAAGTATGAAAAAAAAAACTAAAACCATTGTTCATTGGACTTATGCCTAAAATCTGGCATAGATTAAAACATGTTTATAATTAGAATGAGAAAAAAAAAGAGAAAACAAAAATAAAAAAATCAGTGGTATATATATATATATATATATATATATATATATATATATATATATATATATCGGGTGCTCCAAGCATTTACGAAAAAAAAAATGTAAGATGAACTGCGTATTTTAGTTTGATGAGATAGGTCAATGACGGATGAGATAGGTTGACCTACATAATTTGCAATGAAAATTTTATATTTTACTTCTAAGTTAAATAA
>Ga0214545_1011518_pt1 | contig 12155 bp, 5 predicted proteins | sample CNSS4metaG_FD_160064 | JGI IMG/M metagenome (GOLD analysis project Ga0214545, IMG submission 160064) | Root nodule microbial communities from cowpea collected in UCLA plant growth center, Los Angeles, California, USA - CNSS4 | ecosystem: Host-associated > Plants > Roots > Nodule | place: USA... | reverse complement strand
ATTATTATTTACTTTCCCAACCTATAAATCTCTTTTAATATAATATATATTTACAAAGAGGAAAAAAACACATAAATAAACACTGCCATAGTTATGGTTTAATAAAACTAACAAATTTATAAAAACAGTACAAAGAGTTTGCTAAAACAAAAAATCATTTTAAAAAATAATAGATACAAAGGGTTAGGTCCTCACTAAACTAATTTTAAAAAATAATATAAAGAGGGCAAAGTCCTCGCTAAGATAAAATTAATTTTTAATTAAGAAATAATTAATAGAAAGGTTAAACAATTGCTAAGCTAAAACTAATTTTAAAAGATAATATAAAAAGAGCTAACCCCTAGCTAAACTAAAATTAATTTTAAAAAAACATAGAGAGAGGGTCAAACCCTCCCTAATGGATTAAATTTTTAATTTTTTCAAATATTATATTTTATAGGAAGTTTATGCTTAAAACTATTTAATTAAAAAAGAAATCTACAAAAGAGTTTGTTAATGTTCGATAATATTTTAAAACATAATATATAGGGAGAGGGTTAGGTCTTTGTTAAGCTAAAACTAATTTAAAAAGTAATATAAAGAGAGATAAAGTCCTCACTGAAATAAACTGAATTTTTAAAGTATAAAATTATTTAAAAAATAAAATAGGTAGAAAGGTTATACCCTTGCAAAACTAAAACTAATTTTTAAAAATGGTATTAAGAAAGGTTCAAACCCTCGTCAAGAGAAAAATAATTTTTGAAAAATCCAAAGAAAGGGTGAGGCCTTCGCTAATGGATGAAACTTTTATTTTTTAAAATTATTAAATTCTATAAGTGGTGAGCTAGTCGAGATATCTTCTGTTGCGTCCATGAAGCCGACACTTATTTGTTTTCGATTTTTGGCCCATGCTATTTTTTGTTGCTAAATGAATGGATTCTTATTGTGATCTGTTTGCTGCCACTACTAGTAATCTTGCAACCAAAGAAACATAAATTCAAAGTCAAACAAAAAGTCCACTAATCTCAATTAGATGTTAGTCTCCACACTCAAAACTTAGAACCCAACATGTAATAATCAAAACAAACAATACCCAATGAGGTAATGCATAAAAAAAAAAATCTTGATCCATTTTGCAAGATCTTCTCTGTAACCTAGATGAACAATTTGACTTCCAAACACAGGAGTAAAAGGGAGCAAAAAAAAGCAAGAGTGGTTAGGAGGGAGACCTAGCTTTGGAGTTGAGGCTAGAAGCAAAGCGATACACAATGCCCATATGAAATGAAGAGAGAAGGTAAAGAAAATGAAGCAATAAAGCACCCAATGCAAATGCAAAATGAGAGAGGGAAGAGAGTTTGCGTGGTGTTTGTGAAATTGCAAGTTTTTTGTATCGTAAAATTGAAATTCAATCACTCTCTTTTAAATTGCAATACTAAAAGACATTTTGGTAATTTGGTAAAACCCTAAGCACAATAAACGAAAGAGAAGAGATGAATGGTACCAAGCAAACCACACATAATTCAACTTCGACAATGACCGAGTCAAAAACCCACTGCTTAAGGTTCATGAGAACGATGAAGCGAAGAACCAGAATGGAGGGAAAATAGCAACATTGTTTCCTCAGTTCTATTCAAGTGGATTATGTAGTAGAAAAAAAACCTATGATTTTTATTTAATCAAATGATATTTCACTAAATAATATATGTAGAACTTGTGATTACTTATAAATTAAAATAAATTACATGAACATTTCATAGGGCTTTTTTCTAATTAAATAGTTAATGACTAGTAACTACTTAAATAAAACCTATATTTAACATTATTGGCATTATTTATGCTTATTATTTATGCTTAGTACTGCAAAATAATATTATAGCATCCATATTTTTCGTTCATGTTTTCATATCTTTTTAATTATCGTTTATGAAAAGAATTTCAAGTATGGCTGTTTTTTGTGTGCTTTTCTATATTAAATACATTATAATTTATTAATAAAGATCATATAAATCTCCTTAAAAAAAATAGTATTTTTTTTACATGAAAGATCATATAACACTGCAACAATATTCTAGATTTGTGTATTTATTTTTATAATTATATTTTTTAGAAAGCTTTTGTTTATTATAAACCTTTTGATTTAATTAGTAATCTAATTTCTAAATTTAAATTTATTATTTTCTTTGGTTATATACTTTTTTCAATTGAATTTCAATTTTTTTTTTGTGTATTAAGTAATTATCACTACAAGAAAAGTTAATTTTAAAGAGGGTTTATTAATGGAGGCTATTAAACCTCCAGTAAATTACACACGTAGGCGGAGGTTTTTTGAACCTCTAGTAAGTATTAGGGGTTTTCTAATGAACCCCAGGGAAATTTCCCTCCATATTTTTCATAACCTCTTTACATTTTTCTTAAATGCCTCATTCTTCGTAAGTTCAAAAAATATTACAAATTTTTTCTTTTTCATACCTTAATTTCTTCTTCCAATCTTCATTTATCGGACTCACAAAATTCTTCAAATCTTCAAACAATAGGCTCTTCCCATTTCTCTTCACTACAGCTCTCGATCTCTCTTCATTTCCCTCTTCGACTCTCTCCCTGTCAATCGTATTTTTCAATTGGTATTGGCTTTCTTTTGTTTTTTAGGTTTTCATTTTTTTTTCTTTTCACTTTACCGTTAATTTCTCACCTACTCTTCTTTTATGTTTGGTTTTGTGAAAGAATTCATTTTCACGTGTTGTGTTTTCCCAAATTTGTGGTGCGTCTATGACCGGCTGCAACAGTTTCGTGGTTCTAGCATCTGCATTGTATCGTGATTGTTTAATGATTGTTTCGCATGTTCACAATTCTTGCAACAGTTTCAATTATAGAAGTTCGCATTTCAATTGCAATTTCATTTCCCTTCAATTCATTATGGTTACCCCAACAAATAATTTTCATTTCATTATATCTTACTAGCTGTAAAGTGTTGGAAAGGTATAAATGTTAGAATCATGTCCACAATTATATTCCTCAGATAGCAAGAGGAATGTTTAGGTTAGAATTTAGGAGAAAATTAAAACTAAGTTAGTTAGGAAATATTAGTTAAGTACTTCGAGGGATAGGTTTGGATTGAGGAGACTCATTATCTATGTATTGTTTATAAATTGAGCACTGTCTCTTTCTGAAATTGAAATACTTTCAGGAAAGTTCTTTCTCTTGTTTAATATTCAATTAGTAAAATCTTTGGTTAAGTATGTTTTTAATCCCTGAACTTTGGTCAAAAATTGGAATTCGTCCCTGATCAAAACTTTGATAAAGTTTGGTCTCTAAACTTTAAAAATGAATGAATATAGTCCTTTTAACCCAATTATGTTGACTTTTTTTTAGGTTTCGAACATATTTCTCAGTAAATATTGAGCCAAGAATGTGTCAAACGGCGTAAACAACTCCAATATTAACATGAAACACATTCCACATGTTGAAAAAAGTTAACAAAATTGGGTTAAAAGGACTATATTCATTCATTTTTAAATTTTAGGGACCAAAATTTATCAAAGTTTCAACCAGGGACAAATTTCAATTTTGGGTCAAAGTTCAGGGACTAAAAACATACTTAACCCTAAAATCTTTGTTGGTTCATATAGATTTATGGTTTTCTTACTTATAAATTAGGTTTCTTATACGTTTTTGTCAAGTTAGTTCTTATTTGATGTTTTTCATGATGTTTTTTTATGTCATGTGTAGAACAAATTTATGATGACACTCAACCCTTGATCAGATATGTTTTAGATGGCTATAATGTATACATCTTTGCATACGAGCAGATTGGCTCAGGGAAAATATACACAATGGTATGAGACATGCATAGTGATTACTACTTCATGGTAAGAGAAGATAAATGATGTTTTTATTTATGCGCCTTAAACAATAAATAATGGTATAACCAAAATATTTTAGGTTCTTTACGAAAACAGGGTCTTGGCAACAAAACCAAGAGTTTAACATTCAGAATAAAGATTTTCCAACTTTACCATAATTCAAAGGTGTAGTGTGCCTTCTATTATGAAGGTTGAAGAGTGTCTTCTTAAAGAGAGGTTGTTCAATGAAATTTATACTATTATTTATTAGGAACGTGTACTGAATCTCTATGCATGTTTACTTCCAATGTCACCTTTATTACTCTCTATACTTTTATTATTCTCAGTATTGTTTCATTACTTTGATATTTATATGCACTCTGCTTTTTGTTTCAAGATAAGCTTTGTATTTTTTAAGTGCTTTCTGTTTCTACGGAGAAACATGAGTACCAATCCTCTGCCATTGTCACTGATGAGAGAAAAAAATCATATCTAACAGTGATTTATGTAATAACCATTGCCATTGCCACAATAATGGTAAAAGAATCCACTTGCACATTTTTAATGCTACTGCCATATTTAAATTGCCTACTACATTCACAAAATGTTGATTACACTAAATCTAGTTCCACTCTTCACTTTCTAAAATAAAGTTTTCATTGTATTGTAATTTGGTTTGAATAGAATTAGAAAAAGTATGTTAAGTTATAGCTTTGGTTAGATTTAGCTTTGTGATTTTATTTTGATCATTTTTGCTTTGATTTAGGAAATAACAATTGTGTCATGACTACTTTTGGTGATTCTTTCTCCTGATTTTGGTGAATCAAACTAACTGCTGCATCTACAAAATTACAGGATGTGTCATGGCTGCTTTAAGAGAGAAAACATTCATTATAGTGACTCATCAAGTGGAGTTTCTCGTAGAAGTTGATATGATCCTGGTAAAACATCTCATTTGGGTTCCTTTTCTTCTTTAATATTAAATTAGTAAATAATAATATTATAATGAAAATTCTAGGTAATGGAGGATGGAAAAGTTACTTAATTAAGTAGTTATGAAGATCTCTAGTCAACCATGTTAGCAAAATTTGTTTTATTGCTTTGCAGACTACATCTAAAAGTAACTAGTGGCATTTTGACAGGAGTTTATGCAACATTTTCATTTCTCATTTTCATTTTTTAATATTACATTTCCTTTTAAATTGTATTAAAATATATATTTCCATTTGTTTATTCACAAGTATCATAGTAAAATGGCAAGTTCTTATTGTTGTTGTTCTTGCTACAATGGCACCAATATACATTCATGTATCCTCACTTCCTAATATTTATTTGGTTGAATTTTATTGCCTTATTAAAATCTTTATATAGAAAATCATAGTTCTAGATAAATACAACGTAGAATTATGTACAAGAAAATGATGTAGATCATGCTAGATTATCAAGGATTTAAAAATATCGTGACCTATCATTTTATAGTCTTTCTGAATAGTATTCTTGTCTTGTCAGGGATATAATTGAAAAGAGTTATGTCGTTCCTCTTTGTTTACTTTTGGTACCTGTTTGGTTTATCATGTCGTGCAACCGTTGTTTATATTATATTAAGCAATAATGTGCCAACTAATAGAGCAATTCCTGATGAGGGTTGAAACCACAGTAGTACCAGGGGTTTTTTGAAACTCTAACCAATACGGGGGTTTTTCGAAACCCCAACGAGTACCAAGGGTTTTCCAAAACCCCAACCAGTACCGGGAGTTTGAAACCCCAGCTAATATTGGAGGTTTTGTAAATCTCTAGTAAGTTGTGCAAATTCCAGGGGTTGCTAAAAACCCTGGTAATTTGTTACCGACGCTAGTTATTCTAGGGGAAAGGCAAACCCCTGGTAAAACTCTTAGTGGGGGTTAAAATCCCCAGAAACGTCAAATATAACTTCCACTAAAAACAATTATTTTTGTAGTGTATGAATTATATGATATTTATAAATACTTTTGTTCTATAAATAAAATAATATTGTATTAATAATTTTTTTAATTCAAATTTTATTTAATATCACAGTTTATTATTAAATTTTATAAAATGTAATATTTATTAATTATTTTTAACCCACTAATTAAAAACTATATAAATAATAATATATCATATAGTCACGATTTATTCATCACTCAATTACATTAATCTAATTAATTAATTAATTAAATAAATACATTTATAGTGATGTTAACAATCTATCTTTTAAAAACATAAATAATGAAATAAAATATTTGTATCCGTAGTCAATTATACTTTTTTAAGTAATGAATAAAATTTTCAATTTTTTTAAAATCGGATAAGTTGATATTAGTTTTTATTTATTATAATTTTTTTAATTTAATGTCGAATAAATTGATATGTGAGTTTTAAAGTTAAATTTGATGTCAAAATGTTAATTTTCATTAACAACTTTAAAAATATTTTAAATAAAATTTTAAAATTTAAATTTAAATAAACTTAATTTTGTTAAAAATATTTAATAAAAATATCATTATAATATTTGTATAAAAATTAAATTTGATTTTAATTTGAATAGGGATAAAATTATTCTATTTAAAAAAAATGAAACTTAATTGAACCAAAATAATAAATTCAAGAAACAAATTGAGACTAAAGCAATGACATTTAACGTGACAATGATATGTACATTACCACTGTATATCCCACTGACACAGTAACATAACACGACGTTACTTTGACAAATGGCAAAGTTGTATTTAAAAAAATAAAAATAAAAATACAAACTTACAAATGACATCTCTTTAACGTTGTTAATATTGTACTATCGGAAAAGACTTGATTGCATCAAATTTCCAAAACAAAGACCAAATTGAGACGTATAAAAATAAAGGGACTTATTTGAGATTTTTCTAAAAAAATGGGGATGAAAGATATAATTTAACTTAATTTGAACCAAAAGTCTTATATGAAATTATCTTTAGTGGGAGTGTTAGGCAGAAACAAATTAATGACATGACATCAAATTGATGTATTGGCCACCGGTTATAAATAGCAATAGTGGGAATAACTCTAATGGTTGAGAGTTTAATAACAGGATTGAACCTTATAGTCTATTCCTTTGATTTGATGGAAACCCTTGACAACTAACTTGGCTTTGTGTCTTTGAAATGAGCCACCAACATTATATTTGTTACAAAAAACCCACAACTATAACATTATGTGATAAAGGCATAAGAGTCTATGTGTTGTTGTGAACGAAAGTTTCATATTCATCTTGCATTACCTTAAGCTAGCCTGGATTGATGAAGGCTTTTTGTAAGTTCTTAGTGTAGAAAGATCAATAGAGGTTGTAATATGATAGGCTTTTGGTTTGTAATGATGAACAAAATTATTATGCAAATAATAAGTGACAATAGTATTTTTATGTGTGTGAGTGATAATAATTAAAGGTGTATAATTAGATTCAGTTTGGTATGTTTTTGAATCAGTCATAAAGAAGGGATTATCGGTGATGAAATAAGGAAACATATTTTCATTGCATAGAACATAACGAGATATATACATTTGACTAGTTAGAGACAAAAAAATATAACACATATCCAAAATATAACCTTTATGTTGAGAACTATATCAATAAATAAATATATGGAGGTTAAAATATCAAACTTTTGTTTGTTATAAGTTCTTATTTAAAGATAACATGCACAATCAAATATTTTGCAAATAACCCAAAACAAATATATAAAAAAAACAAGAAAAACATGAAAAAATATTGAAGCAAGAAACTCCTAATAATAAAAGACCAAAACTTTAACGGGATAAACAAAAAGTTAAAAAAAAATCATACTCGAAGATGAGAAACAAAAACAAAAATTTTAACAACTTAAACAAAATCGTTGTTAAAAACATTAAATAAAAAGATTGGAAAGAAGCATAAAATATAGTAAGTTAATTTTAATGCAAAGAAGAATCTTAATAATGAAAAACTTCAACTTTAACAAATCAAAGAAAAAGAAGAACACAAAAACAATGAGTTGAATATGATACAAGCCAAAACTTAAATGGATTAAAAAAAAATGAATCCAAAAAACATAATCAAAATTTTGAAAATCAAACACGGAAAGAACAAAAGACATGGATGTGAAGAGAAAATGAGGTAAACTGAAGACACATCTCGATAAAATCTTACCATTGAAAAAAGTAAAACAAAGATGGTAGAATAAACATTAAGTTTTGAAACTGGGATTTCAAAAATAAAAATGAAAGAAGAACAAACCTTTTGAAAAGGATATTTGTGCTTGATAGCCTTGCCTTTGGCTTTGAAGAGTAGTCTTCGCCTTCTTGAAGATTTCATTCATCTCGAAAAAAAAAAGTTAAGATGTGAGAAAAGAAATGCCACATAAACTAAAACAACAACAACACATAAATGATAAGATCAAAACTTTTGGAAAAAGAGGAGAATGATTTTAGTCCTAGTATAAATCCAACCTTTTACAAATGATCTTCATCTTTGTCTCCTTCTTGAAAACAAAAGCAGAGATGCTCAATGCCACATAAACTAAAAGAACAACAACACATAAATGATAAAATCAAAACTTTTGGAAAAAGAGGAGAATGATTTTAGTCCTAGTATAAATCCAACCTTTTACAAATGATCTTCGTCTTTGTCTCCTTCTTGAAAACAAAAGCAGAGATGCTCTGAGATAAAAATATCGACTAATGCAAACCATATAAGAAGAGAAAAGAATAAGCTACATAAAAACAACAACACGAAAATGATAAAAATCAAAGCTTTGAAAAAAACCAGGGAATGATCTTTGTCCTTCTACCAGTAAAAATCAAATCTTTTCATCTCAAGGCACGTCTGCATCTCCAATATTTTCTACATCTTTAAAACAAAAACAAAATTAAAACATAGAATCACAAACACAAAAGAAAAATCAAACCTTTTAAAAATCAAACCTTTTAAACACGAGTTCCTTGAATCATTTCGCAAAAAATATTCATGGATGTCTTTTCCTCAATTAGTTAATGAATCTCACACAAAAAACTTGATCCAACAGCTAAATAATACAAAGAAAATGAGTTAGATATTGCATATCGTAGAAGAAAAAAAAATTGAATAGAAGAAGAAAAACATTGACCTTTCTTGGCGTTCTTCAATCAGTTAATGAATCTCAAAGAAAAAGATTGGTCTAAAAGAAGAATAATATAAAGAAAAATAGTTAGATATGTAGAAAAAGAAAACATCTGACAGAAGAAGAAAAGCTTAGACCTTTTTTGTGTTCTTCAATCATTTGATGAATCTCACAGAAAAAGATCAATCTAACAGACAAATGCTACAAAGAAAAGTAGTTACATACGATTGAAGAAAACAAATCGGAGAGAAAAAGAAAAGTTGTTACCTTTTTGGTTTTCTTCACGGTATTCACGAATGTCACAGGAAAACATCCATTCAATAGAGAAAAATTACAAAGAAAAGTACTTACATATGGTAGATGAACAAAAAATTGTAGAGAAGAAAAAAAGTTGATACCTTTTTGGTGTTCTTCACGGTGTTCATGAATCTCACAGCAAAACCTCCATCCAACATAAAAATACAACAAAGAAAAGAAGTTAAATATGGTAGAAGAACAAAAAATCAGAGAGAAGAAGAAAAGTTGTTACCTTTCTGGTGTTCTTCACAGTGTTCATGAATCTCACAGGAAAACATCCATCCAACAAAGAAGCAAAATTTTGTTTGCCTTTTTGTTGTTCTTCACGGTGTTCATGGATCTGAGAGCAAAACATTCATCCAACAGAGAAATACAACAAAGAAAAGTAGTTACATATGGTAGAAGAATAAAAAATCGGAGAAAAGAAGAAAAATTGTTACCTTTCTGGTGTTCTTGAATGTGTTCATGAATCTTACAGGAAAACATCCATCCAACAGAAACAAAATACAAAAAAATTAGTTAAATATGGTAGAAGAACAAAAAATCGCAGAGAAGAAAACAAGTTAGTACTTTTTTTGTGTTCTTCACGGTGTTCATGAATCTGAGAGTAAACCATCCGTCCAATAGAGAAATGAGAAATACAACAAAAAAAAGTAGTTAAATATGGTAGAAGAACATAAAATCGGAGAGAAGAAGAAAAGTTGTTACCTTTCTAGTGTTCTTCACAGTGTTTATGAATCTCACAGGAAAACATTCATCCAATAAAGAAAAACTTCAGAAAAGAAAAGTAGTTAAATATGGTAGAAGAACAAAAAATCTCAAAGAAGAAAAAAAACTTGTTACCTTTTTGTGTTGTTCACGGTGTTCATGAATCTAAGTGCAAAACATCCATCCAACAGAGAAATACAACAAACAAAATTAGTTAAATATGGTAGAAGAACACAAAATCGGAGAGAAGAAGAAAAGTTCTTACTTTTCTAGTGTTCTTGACGATGAATCATGAATCTCACAGGAAAACATTCATCCAACAGATAAAGACTACAAACAAAAGTAGTTAAATATGGTAGAAGAACACAAAACCGGAGAGAAGAAGAAAAGTAATTACCCTTTTGGTGTTATACATGGTGTTCATAAATCTCACAGGAAAACATCCATCCAACAGAGAAAAACTACAAAGAAAAGTAGTTAAATATGGTAGAAGAACAAAAAATCGCAGAGAAGAAAAAAAGATGTTACCTTTTTGGTGTTCTTAACGGTATTCATGAATCTCACAACAAAACATCCACCCAACAGAAAAAAAATACAAACAAAAATAGTTAAATATGGTAGAATAACAAAAAATCACAGAGAACAAAAAAAGTTGTTACCTTTTTGTTGTTCTTCATGGTGCTCATGAATCTGAGAGCAAAACATCCATCCAACACACAAATACAACAAAGAAATGTAGTTAAATATGGTAGAAGAACACAAAATCGGAGAGGTAACATAACTTGGGAGTGCAAGAGTTCAAGAGGAGTGGCTTTACAACGTTCGTAGATGAGAGAAACATAACTTGGGAGAACTAGTACACGAGGTAAGGGAAACTTGATCTTTTTTTTCTTTTCTTTCTTCTTTTTTATACTTTGATTGTTTGATGAATGAGTCCTTGGAATGGTCTGTTTGTGCCACCAAATTTGTATGGTGAACGCTTTTGGATTCCTTGTTATAGTTTGTGCAACGTAAAAGCTTGGGTTATTTTTCTTTCTTTTCTCTTACTGCAGTTTGCGTCAGGTTTAGGGTTTACGTTGTGTTGTATTTCTTTCTCCACGTTGTGAAGCTAGGTCGTATGCCATGACCTTTCTTTTTCCTTTCTTTTCTTATAACATTGGAGTGCTTGGGAAAATACTCACGGTGCACGAAACCAACAACGTTTAATGAGTGCATGGAAATACTTCTATTTTTGTTGTTAATGCAGCCACATGAAATTATCTAGTCTCTTTCTTAAAGCTTTTTGGTGCATACCACACGTAACTTTAAATGTTTTGTTTATGATTGGTGTATGCTTTGTTGTAGTCGCGGGTCCCACTTTTTTTAAGTGGTAGCTTTGTTTCTAGTGGACTAATCACATAATGTGATGTTGGGGTGGGATAATGATACTATAACAACTAAATTTTGACAATTTTCTTTTACAACCTGAGTTGACATACTTTAAGTGAATTTGAATATAGAAAATTGAGAAAATGGAAAAATAGAAAGCCACTTAAAAGATGCCAACTCAGGTTGTAAGAGAAAGTTGTCAAAATTTAGTTGTTATATGATGAAGGATTATCTTGTTTCCTTTTAAAGTTATGAATATGGTGAAGTTGTTTAAGAAAGATTTTTGAAAATTCCCACTGGACATTAAGATAGCATGTTATCTAGATGTGAAGGTTCATTTATCAAGCTCATGAAAGGAAGAAGAGAGTTGGATTCAAGCTTAAACACACACGGCAATAACAACACTTAAAGAGCAAAATGAAAGACGAAACAATAAAAATGGAAAGTATAGAAGATGAAGAATGGAAGAAGCACGCCACTCATAGGGGGGATCTAAGCCAACCAAACCCTAGAGATGAGTAATGGTGCCGCCACTTGCAATCAAGATAAGGCAAAGGTGAGTTCACTTCTAGGAAGGAAGGCTCACGAAAATTGGTGGTTGAATGCACAAAGTTTATAACAAAATTATCAACCCTTTTACAAGACAAGGAGCACCCTTTAAATAGGAGTTCATAGGGGTCCTTTAGCAAATACAAAAACATGAAAAAAGATTAACTAGCAAACCCTAAACCTAATGTGAGAGTGAGTCTTGGCCAAGTGAAGGAAGATGATTGGTGGAGGCATTCCCATGAGGATTCTAGGCCAAAAGAGGAAGGAGACCAAGTGACCTTCTAAG
>Ga0214545_1011517_pt1 | contig 12156 bp, 6 predicted proteins | sample CNSS4metaG_FD_160064 | JGI IMG/M metagenome (GOLD analysis project Ga0214545, IMG submission 160064) | Root nodule microbial communities from cowpea collected in UCLA plant growth center, Los Angeles, California, USA - CNSS4 | ecosystem: Host-associated > Plants > Roots > Nodule | place: USA... | reverse complement strand
CATAGCAAGTGGCGGCACACATCCACTCATCTTCAAGGTTGTCATGGCTTCTAGCCTAGCCTTGTAGTGGCGTGCTTCTCACATTTTTACCATTTCTTTCCTTTCCATTTTATGTTTTCTTCTTCCTCTAATGGTTCTTGGTTTTCTATGGTTTATGTGCTTTCCATTTCCTTTTTGTTTTGAATCAATCCATCATCTTCTTCTCTTGAGCTTTGTGAAAGGAACCTTCACATCTAGATAGCTTGCTATCTTAATGTCCAGTGGGGATTTCGCTTAGCTTTCTTAATCAACTCACACCATATTCAATAATCTTAAAAAGGCACAAGATAACCCTTCATCAGTCAACACCCAATTTCGTCCGGCTAAATAAATAATAATAATTTGTTTTTTCAAAAAAAAGGGCCAAAAATAAAAAAATAAAAAAATAAATAAGTTTTCTCTTTGGTTTTTTTTTCTTTTTGTCTAAATAATAATAATAACAGGATAATAATAATAATAAATAAATAAATAAAAAGAAAAAATCTTGTTTTATTCTTGTATGTATTTTCTTTAGAGGCTTTATTTCTAATTTAGCCCAAAATACTTTGTACAACCACACCATTTTTTTCTTACAACTAACGGCAACCCAACATTTAATTTTCGCACCTTCACTCTATGCTTTGTCTTTTCTGCTCCAGATTAAGAAGTTAGTCTAATAATTAGAAATAGAATATGTTCTAATATTTAGAATTATTTACTCTGATTTTGTGCTCTGATTTTATGACACCTCCTTTTCCAGATGAGGAAAATATTAATATGTTTCTCAAGAATATCTTTTTTGTAATTATAGTTAATCTGTCCTGATCACGTCTGATTTTGTGCTCTGATTTTATGACACCTTTTTTTTCTTCCAGATAGAGAAAGTAGTAATATAATTCAAAACAATATATCTTTTACTAATTAAAATCAATTTTGCTGATCACATTTGATTTTGTGCTCTGATTTGATCCCATATTGTAATAATATTAAGACCAGTTCTGACCTTTTAAAACTCGTTGTAATTAAGGCATACCTTTATTATGAGATTACATTAGATTTATAATGTTATGTATATAAACCCATCAGAAAAAGAAGAAAGGAATGAATTTTTTCTCTCTCAAAAATTTCTGGAGACCTCTCTCACCCTAAGCACACATTCTCTTTTAACCCTCGCACATAAAAAAATAAAAAAACCACTCACCTTTGATCGCCACCCCCACGTGCTTCTTGGTGTTCCAACGCAACTATTGTAAGTCTTATCTCTCATTCAAGTTTGCAAAATTAATTTTTTATTATGTCATCAGTATTTCTCGAGATGTGTTCTTTATCTTGGTTGAATTTGATGTTTTCACTATTTCTTTTTGATATGGAAATAAACATTATTGTCATGCTTTTTGGGGTTCATTAGTTTTATAATTAAGGTTTTGTTGATTGCTTTGGGTTGTGAACATTGTTGCGTGAATAAGTGAGAGATATCTTGTTTTGACATTGTATGAATATGTTGTCAAAAAATTTCATATTAAAATAATATGTTTAATCCTAAATGTTATTTCCTAATCTTTTATTTATTTTCCTAATGTTTTCATAAATTGTGGATATAAAATAGTCAAATTTTGTTGGGTATCAATGTCTTATTTTGAAATTTTTTTTAAAAGGAAGTAATAACAAATAAATAATTTAAATACCCTTTTAACTTTTAAAATGTATAAGTGCTCATGTGACCGCTCGCGTCGACTTAGTACTTAATACCTTCGCTTTTCTATAAGATTACTAAAAAAATACAAAATTTTCAAATATTAAAAAGAGTTATATCAACATCTTCGAACAAATTGTTTTCAAAAAGTCTTTTTCATAAAGAACTACGTGACCCTGATTCTCCATTATGAATGGAGATACGTAGGAGCAAGGAGTAATCCTTGTCGGGCCCAAAAAACAAAAAAATCTTTTTGTTTCCTTTGTTTTTCTTTGTCTTCTTTATTTATTTATTTATTTTTATTTATTTATTTATTTATTTATTTATTTTATTTTATTTATATTTATATTTCTTTATTTTATTTTATTTAAATAAATATTTAAAGGAGACCACATCAATTTGTATTTTAATTAAAGGTACCGTCTTAGGATGGGCGTTGTAGGGTGCTAACACCTTTCCTACGCGTAATTAACTCCCGTACCCCCAATCTCTGTTTTCGTAGACCTTACTCTTTTTTATGGTTTTCCATAGTTTCTATGGTAGCGACTCCAAAACTATGGTGGCGACTCCAAAAATCTTTTTTAGAAATTTGGTTTTTTGGTTCGTTAGCCCGTCGTGATTTCGGTTGTGACAAAAGGCTACCACTAAAGACATATTACTCTTAGTGATGATAATAAAATGACAACATTTCATATTCACTTTGTTTCATGTTTCTTCTATTTGATCTTTCTAATGCATTTGATAATCATTTGTTTAACTGCATTTTGCAGACATTGACCAAAATAATTATAAAGTTGCACGAAGAAGAAGGAAACTTATTAGAAATCAGAAGTTTGCAGAAAAAAGTAATAACATTGCTGATAATAATTGTTAATGACTAATTCATCATATATCTTTTATTAATTTATCTTTATTTCCATTCCTTTCATACTAAATGTTACTATTACTACCTCTCTTAGTAGAAATTCATGATTCTACCTCCATTGGATCTAGAATGGATTGTACTTCAATTCAAATCACCAATGCTCCAATTTTGAACAAAAGCAACAGTAAAAACACAAGTACAAATCCAACTTAAATTTCTTTTTTTTATGCTTTTCTCTTAGTAGAAAAAGTTCAAATAGAGTACTTAAATATATTTTAGTTATTTTAGTTATTCAAATGCAACTTAAAGTTATTTTAGTTATTCAAATGTATAAATATATTTTAGTACAATATAAAATTAAAATCAGAATTACAAAATCATATATATCAATTGATATTTCATGTCTATATAAATGTTGAATTCAATTCATGAATTTATGCATATACTTTCAAGTAGGGTTGGGCATAATTTACTAAACTATACTAAACTATAGTTAATTGTACTATATTAAACTAAAATATACTAAACTATTCATAATAATAATTGAACTATATTATAAAATAGTTTAGTTTTAAAAAACTAAACTTATGTTAAGTTAACATAGTTAACTATTGAACTATAGTATATTGAAAGAGCAAAATACCTCAAATAAAATATTGGTATTAGGATAAGAATTGGACATATGTATTTTGTGTCTTACGTTCTATTCTTTCTCTTTCATATTGAAATATTTATTTTATTTTGTCTTAATTTTTTTCTTTACTCTTTCTTTGAGAAAAATATAAAATATTTATAAATAATTTATTAAAAAAAATTATAAATTAATTCAAGATCTTATTTTATTTTGAATGAATTGTACTATATAATGTTATTTTTATGTTATGATTTTACAGAAGTTAAAATTAAATTTTGTGACAGCTAACATTTTTATAATTTTTTATTTATATTCTTAAATATTGAAATTAGTATAATAAATATAGATATTGGTACTAATGTATTTTTTATTTTAAAATCTTATGTAATATTATTTTTTAGTTTTAAAATATTTATTATGAGGCGTCAACTTTTTTAAAGAGAATTTATTTTAAAAAATTCTTAAAAAATATAAAAAGGTATTGATTCGTTGCTTCACGAAATATATTTTAGAACTTCATAAAATTTCTAGAACATTTTTCACACAAATATTAATGAATGCAAATGTTAAAAAAAAATATTAATTTTGAGAATTTTCTAAAATAAATCCTTTTAAAAAATTTGACGCAACATAATACACATTGTAAAACTAAAAAGTAATATTACATAAGATTTTAAAATATATAAAATAAGTTAATACCGATATTTATATTTATTATATTAATTTTAATATTTTAATTACATTTTAAGTTACGGAAAACTTTAATATAAATAAAAAAATGATAAAAATGTTAATTAGTGTATTTAAAGTATGATGCATATTTCAAGTATTATTTCCTAAGCACTTTCAAATTATAAACTTTATATTATTATTGCATAGTGCAATCATATGTAATTAGTGCAATTCGATTCAAAATAGTGTAATTAAGTTCAAAAATGGTGCAATTCAGTTCAAAATTAATGCAATCTGGTTCAAAAATAGTACAATTCAGTTCAAAAATAGTGAAGTTTATTCAAAATTAGTGCAATTTGGTTCAAAAACGGTTCAAAAACAATGTTGTTAAGTTAAAAATTAGTACAGTTCAGTTCAAAAATAGTGTAGTTCAGTTCTGACGTAGTGCAGTTCATAAAACAATTTAGTTTATAACAATTCAGTTCAGTTTATATTATAGTGCAGTGCAGTTTAGTTTATTTTTAAGAATAACAGTTCAGTTCAGTTCATCTGAACTGTTTTTCAGTTTAGTGCAGTTCATGCAACTAGTTTTTTAGTTCAGTGTAGTTTTTTGGTAGTGCAGTGTAGTTTGGTTTATTTTGCCCAACCCTAATCTGACCTATAAAACATGATTTGTAAATCCGATTCGGAAACTCGGTTCGAAAAGTAAAACGACACTCAACAGATAAACGAGACCCTTAAACAGGACCACTAAAGTCCGCCTATAAACTTAACCTGTAAACTCGACAAGAAAACTTGACGCGTAAACACGGCGCATAAACCTATCTACTAAAGTCGATCGTAAACTTGTCTTATAAACACAACCCCTACAATATACTTGTAAATTCAACCGTAAAGTAAAAAACAAAACATGATTTTTAAAACAAACCTTAAAATTTGACCCTCTATAATCAGGGCCTAATCACAAACTGCAACCTCGATTTTAAAACTCGTCATGTAAATCTGACTAGTAAACTGGACCATCAAATGTGACCTATAAAACAAGACCCGTAATCTCGATTTGTAAATCCAACACACATGTCCATAAACTAGACCCGTAAACTCATCGGTAAAATGGACCCATCAACAGAATCTGCAAAGTCAACCCGAAAAAATGACTAGTAAACTCGACTCATACACTTGATCTGTAAACTCGGCCCCAACACTCGAATCGCAAACTCCGCCCCTAAACCTATCCCACAAACTCAACCCATAAACATAACACGTATAATCTATCCATATATTAGACTGAAAACTCAAACCAAAACACACAACCCCTAAAATCAACATAAAATATGACCTCATAAAATGTGTGCCGAAATAATACCCATAAACTCGGCCCGTAAACATATTCCATAAATTCGACCCATAAACACAACGAATACATTTCACCATTAAATTCGAGCATAAACCCGAATCGAAAAAATCACCTATAAATCGACATAAAATTTGACCCCCTAAAATATGAGCCATAATCACGACCCATAAGCTCGACTCGTAAACTTGACTAAACTATTTAACTTATAAAATATGATTCATAAATTCGATCCATAAACTCGGTTCGAAAAGTATAACAAAACTTAATAGATAAGCGAGACTCGTAAAGTCCGCCTATAAACCTAACCCTTAAACTAGGCATGAAAACAGGACCCGTAAACACGACCCATAAATTCAATAAAGTCGATCGTAAACTTGTCTTATAAACACAACCCTGTATAACATGAGTTGTAAAACAAACCTTTAAATTTGGCCTTGTATAACACAACCCTAATCACGAACCACAACCTCGTTTTTAAAACTCTTCCTCTAAATCTAACTAGTAAACGTGACCAACAAATATGGCCTATAAAACAAGACCCGTAATCTCGATTTGTAAACCAAACTCATATGTCCATAAACTAGACACTTAGAGTCAGCGGTAGATTCGACCCGTGAACTGAATTTGCAAAGTCAACCCGAACAAACGACCAATAAACTCGACAAGAAAACTTGACCCGTAAACACGGCGCATATACCTACCCAATAAAGTTGATCGTAAACTTGTCTTATAAACACAACCCCTAGAATAGACTTTTAAATTCAACCGTAAAGTTAAAAGGAAAACATGATTCATAAAACAAACCTTAAAATTTGACCCTGTATAACACGACCCTAGTCACGAACTACAACCTCGATTTTAAAACTCGTGCTGTAAATCTGACTAGTAAACGTGACCATCAAATGTGACCTATAAAACAGGACCCATAATCTCGATTTATAAACCCAACTCATTCATCCGTAAACAACACCCATAAACTCATCGGTAAAATTCACCCGATAACTGGATCTGAAAACTCCACCCAAAAAGACGACCAAGAAACTCGACTCGTACACTTAATCCGTAAACTCGACCTGAAAACTCGAATCTCAAACTCGGCCTGTAAACCTATCGCATAAAATCAACCAATAAACACAACACGTATAATCTATCCATATATTAGACTGAAAACTCAAACCAAAATCACATCACCTAAAATCGACATAAAATTTGATCTCATAAAATGTGTACCGAAATAACACCCGTACTCTCGACTAGTAAACATATTCCATAAATTCGACCCACAAACAGAACACATACATTTCACCCATAAAATTGAGCATGAACTCGAACCAAAAAAAATCACCGGTAGAATCGACATAAAATTCGACCCTGTAAAATATAAGCCATAATCACAACCCACAAACTCGACAAATAAACTTGACTAACCTATTTGACCTATAAAACACGATTCGTAAATCCGTTCTGGAAACTCGGTTCGAAGAGTAAAACAAAACTTAATAGATAAACGAGACTCGTAAACAGGACGAGTAATGTCCGCCTAAAAAATGACTAGTAAACTACACTCGTACACTTGATCCATAAACTCGGTCTGAAAACTCAGATCGCAAACCCGGCCCGTAAACCTATCGCATAAACTCAACCCACAAACAAAACATGTATAATCTATCCATATATTAGACTGAAAACTCAAACCAAAAACACAACCTCTAAAATCGACATAAAATTCGACCTCGTAAAATGTTTGGCGAAATAACATCCGTAAACTCGGCTGTAAGCATTGTTGACAAAGATTGATTAAAATATTTTGATGATGATAAAGATGCTGAAGAAAACACTTGAAGATATTGAAGAAAATATAGTATGTTTAAATATTCTTATTGTAATAGACTTAAACTTTTTCTAGTTAGGTGTTTTTTCTAGTTCGGTGCAAAATTGTTAGAACAACACTTATATTTTTCAAAACCCACTTAAGATAATCGATTACCACGAATGGTAATCGATTATCACTGGCAGTTATAACTTGGCTCTTGAAAAATGACTTGAAATAATCGATTACCACTAGCAGTTATAAAAATATTTGTTCAAATTTGTACATGAGATAATCGATTACCATTTTGGGTAATCGATTAACACTGCAAAACTTTGTTTTCAAAAATCACTGGAATAATAGATTATCTTAAATGGTAATCGATTATCCTTGGCAGTTTTAGCTAAGCTCTTCATTTCTAACTCAGCCTGTGAAAATCTCTTTCAATAGAACTGAGTTTCGAAACTTCAAACAACCTTTTCAAGATTCAGAGTTCTTGTGCTGTGACTACAAAGTGTTGCTATGTGAGATTCTTAAAAAATAGCTTTGAAAAGCCTAGTGTGAGTGAGTGATAACTTTTTCTAAGTGAGTTCTTAGAAGATTGAGTGTTGTGTTGTTGCTAGAAAAGTTGTCATCCTCTGTGTGATTCAGGGGGAACTTTTTGTTCATCTCTTGTGGTTGTTCAAGAGAGGTGTTTTCTAATCCTTACTCTTTTATAATCTATTGTAATCTGATTATTATAGTGATGGAGTTAATCTCCTTGTTTAAGAGATTAACAACTAGATGTAGGATCTTTTGATCTGAACTAGTATAAATATCAGTGTGCATCCTTCTCCTTTAAATTCTTTATTTATCTGCACTTCAAGTTAAAGTAACTGTGATTTTAAGTTAATCATTTAAATTTTGAGTTAATCATTATAAAAATCCAATTCACCCCTTCTTGGTTTTTGACCATAGAATAAATCTTTCGTTGCGCGATACAAACAAGCATATTCCATAAACTTCACCCATTAAGACATCACACAAATTTCACATGTAAATTCAAGCATAAACCCGAACCGAAATAATCACCATAAAATATGAGAAAAAATCACGACCCACAAACTCGACCCGTAAACTTGATTAAACTATTTAAACTGTAAAATACAATTGTAAATCGGATCCATAAACTGGGTTTGTAATGTAAAACGAAGCACGACAGATAAACAAGACCCGTAAATAGTACCAGTAAAGTCTGCCTATAAACCTGACCCGTAAACTCGGCATGAAAACTTGACCCGTTTCTACGGCCAATAAACTTATCCAATAAAGTTGATCGTAAACTTCTCTTATAAACACAACACCTACAATAGACTTGTAAATTCAACCATAAAGTCAAAAATAAAACATGAGGCATAAACAAAACTTAAAATTTGACCCTGTATAAAACGATCCTAATCACGAACTGCAATCTCTATTTTAAAACTCGTCCTGTAAATCTGACTAGTAAACTCGGCCATCAAATTTGACCTAAAAAATAGGGCCCGTAATCTCGATTTGTAAACCCACCTCATATGTCCATATGTTAGACCCATAAATTCACTGGTAAAATTGACCAGTAGAGTGGATTTGCAAAGTCAACACCAAAAAACGAGTAGTAAACTACACTCGCACACATGATCCGTAAACTCGGTATAAAAACTCGGATCACAAACTCGTCCCGTAAACCTAACCCATAAACTCAACCTATAAACACAACATGTATAATCTATCCATATATTAGAATGAAAACTCAAACAAAAAACACAACCTCTAAAATCGACATAAAATTTGATCTCGTAAAATGTTTGCAAAATAACATCCGTAAACTCGGCTGTAAGCATATTCCATAAACTTCACCCATTAAGACATCACACAAATTTCACCTGTAAATTCGAGCATAAACCCGAACCGAAATAATCACCGGTTATAACGACAAAATATTTCACCCTGTAAAATATGAGCAAAAATCATGACCCATAAACTCAACCCGTAAACTTGACTAAACTATTTGAACTATAAAAAATGATTCATAAATCCGATCCGTAATCTTGGTTTAAAAAGTAAAACGAAGCATACCAGATAAACGAGACCCGTAAATAGTACCAGTAAAGTCTGCCTATAAACCTGACCCGTAAACTCGACATGAAAACTGGACCCGTTAACACGGCACATCAACTTATCCAATAAAGTTGATCGTAAACTTCTCTTATGAACACAACCCTTGCAATAGACTTGTAAATTCAACTATAAAGTCAAAAAGAAAACATGAGGCGTAAAACAAACCTTAAAATTTTACCCTGTATAACACGATCCTAATCACGAACTGCAATCTCGATTTTAAAACTCGTCTTGTAAATTTGACTAGTAAACGCGACCATCAAATTTGACCTAAAAAATAGGACAAGTAATCTCGATTTGTAAACCCACCTCAAATGTCCATATGTTAGACCCGTAAACTCACTGGTAAAATTGACCCATGAACTAGATCTGCAAAGTCAACCCAAAAAAATGACCAGTAAACTACACTTGTACACTTGATCCGTAAACTCGGTCTGAAAACTCGGATCGCAAACTCGGCCTGTAAACCTATCCCATAAACACAACCCATAAACATAACATGTATAATCTATGCATATATTAGACTAAAAACTCAAACCACAAACACAACCTCTAAAATCGACATAAAATTCGACCTCGTAAAATGTCTAGCGAAATAACATCCGTAAACTCACCCATTATGACATCACACAAATTTCACGTATAAATTCGAGCATAAACCCGAACCCAAATAATAACCGGTTATATCGACAAAATATTGCACCCTGTAAATATGAGCAAAAATCACGACCCATAAACTCGACCCGTAAACTTGATTAAACTATTTAAACTGTAAAATACAATTGTAAATCTAATTCGTAAACTTGGTTTGAAATGTAAAACGAAGGACGACAAATAAACGAGACCCGTAAATAGGACTAGTAAAGTCTGCCTATAAACCTTACCCGTAAACTCGACATGAAAACTTGACCTGTTACTACGGCCCATAAACTTATCCAATAAAGTTGATCGTAAACTTCTCTTATGAACAGAACCCCTATAATAGACTTGTAAATTCAACCATCAAGTCAAAAAGAAAAGATAATGTGACTATGAAATTTGACCTTGTATAACACGATCCTAATCACGAACTGCAATCTCGATTTTAAAACTCGTCCTGTAAATCTGACTAGTAAACTCGGCCATCAAATTTGACCTAAAAAACAGGACCCGTAATCTCAATTTGTAAACCCACCTCATATGTCCTTAAGTTAGACCCGTAAACTGTAACACCCCAATTTTAGGATGTCACGAGAAGTTGTTATAGTTCATTTACTTAAAATTAAAATAAATGTATCACGAAAAGACACTTCAAATTTAAATGCTTCCTTGTTACTTCAAATTTAAATGTAAATAGGTAATCCAAATGTTAATTTGAAATAATAATAATTAAAAAAACAAAGTTCGAACTAAATACTAGGAATCAAAAGAAAATTTCATAGTCTTCACTGTTTGATTTAAATCAACAAAAGAAACCATAATTCCCCGAATCCACTCTATCCTTTCCGAAATCTACTTCGAGTCAGAAATATCTGCATTGTCGTCTGCTCCCGTATAACACACACGTTATACGATCATCGCACATGCAACAAACACACAAACAAACAAATAGGGGTAAGCTAACCATAAACAATGATATTCATAAAAGAAATTCATAAATAAAACATGTCCAATAATACTCAACGTCGCATTCAAGTAACAAGGAAGCATTATAGTCATATTTCATCCTTGGTTTGAACACACAAACCCCAAATCCAAACAAGCATACTAAACCAAACATAGCATCACCTTCATCTAAAATCTTCATTAAATTCCAGCAAGAGTTTTCAAGCAAATCAAAATACTCTCAACATTCTACGCATGAGAATTTCATATTGCCAACTAAATATACACCATCACATCATGCTTGAAAAATAAAGTCTCATAACCAAACCAACGAAAAATAATTTAAAGTTTAACCTGCACCTAAATATTTCTAAAGAGAACAACGAAAATAACTTATCATGTATAACACAGTGAACACGCTACCCCAAATTTCTTTTCGCACAACAATAGAAAATAAAACAAGCAAAGACCAACAACTTTTCACCCTTTGTTCACATGAACACTTAAGCTAAAGGAGGGAGAACCCCATGGCACGGTCTGCACAAAAAATGAAGGAACCCAACTTCATCAAAAGAGATATGATTGGTTTAGAGAAAGATAGAAAAACACAAAACAACCCCGTGGCCCCCCACCACCTCATGTATTTACGTGTGGTATTAATAGAAAGAGTAAAAGAAAGAGAAAAAAAATTAAGAGAAGGAGAGAGGAACAGCTGGAGACGTGAAAGAGACAAAACAAAACATGCTTTTATGTGAAATAAATGGAAAGGGAAGAAAGAGAAAAAGTTTAGGAACCCATTCTCATCCCTACAAAGTGAAGAAACACAAAACCAAACCATGTAATTCTCCAGTGACGCAGCAAAATAATACTGCCCGAAAGGAACCCCTATTTCTATGAGACAATCTGCACTCTCAACTCCAAAGGAAAAGCCAAAATAATACCACATGTATTGATTATAATTAAAGAATAAAGAAGAGAAAGAAGGAAGAAAAATGGAAACTCGTGAATCTCTTTGCACCCCATGAACATGTACTCTACAGTTTACTATGAAAAGGTAAGCCAAAAAGAAAAAAATAAAAAAACCAACGCATGAACCCATGCAACCCAAACTGTTGCACCATTAACCCACTTCTACACCATGAACCAATTGCCGCACCGTGTATATTCATGAACCCATTTACCTTCAAACCTCAACAACTAGATTTGTAGTAAGAAACATCCACCCAAGAATATGAACCACATTACCATAAGAACACCAAACAACCTCAACAGAACCCAAACGAACTGCATGCACGCACGTTTATACTGCACCAACAACCTCTTCAACGTTGCACACCAAAACAGCGTAAACGAAGGTATATCCCTACCCAAACGGTGGCAGCGC
>Ga0214545_1011515_pt1 | contig 12159 bp, 4 predicted proteins | sample CNSS4metaG_FD_160064 | JGI IMG/M metagenome (GOLD analysis project Ga0214545, IMG submission 160064) | Root nodule microbial communities from cowpea collected in UCLA plant growth center, Los Angeles, California, USA - CNSS4 | ecosystem: Host-associated > Plants > Roots > Nodule | place: USA... | reverse complement strand
TATATATATATATATATATATATATTAATTTCAAATTTTTAATTAACACATTATCATTTAATACAAAAATAAATTTAATTTATCTATTTAATATCTAAAAAAGATTAATATCAAAAAAGAAAAAATAGTGATTATGTAAAAAAAATTTCTCATTTTTATAATCATAATAGAAATTTATTTAATAAATTTACAAATTTATAATTATTTAAAAAATTATTAAATTTGTAGTTATTAATTTGAATTATGTAAAAATCATATTAAAGATAGAAAGTTATCTTTCAAATGAAATATTTTCAAATGAAGATATCATCTAAGATCGTAAAAAAAAAAAATTGTTAAAATTTAATAATAAAAAATTATTTTCCGATATAATATATCCGGGACTTTTTAGCTGAGGAGTCCATATAAAGACAGCAGAGAGTAAAAGAGATTTCCGAAATTAGGATCCAACACGGACAAATGCATACCGATATGTATTTATGCCATTCTAATTGACATATAGGACTGCAGGAAGAAAATATGGGATGCAGCAAAAAGTATCCCATTTTTATTTACTTAATTATATTTACATTACCATATTAAAAATATTATATATTATACAAATAAATGTTTGGGTATATTTTTTTTTTAATTTTACTTTTTAAATAATTTTTTTTATATTAAAATAATTATTTTATTAATTTCATGTGACATTTTTTAAATCTAATCCCTTTTTAGTTTGATATTTTTTAAATTTTATTATTTTTAAAAGTTAAATTAATTACCTATAATAATATAATTATCTACTAAATAAATAAAAAATTTACAATAAAATTATTTATATTATTTTTATAATTATAATAATAATAATAATAATTTATTAATCTATATCATCATAAAAGAAATAGCACGCATAGACGTAATGGATGTGTTTCGGTAGTATTATATATTGTGTATCAGTATAAAACATGTACCTAAATAATTTTTTGGACCATTTCTCATTTGTTTTGGAACGAACTTTTATAAACAAAAAGAAAAAAATTACATGTTTTAGAAAGTTTATTCTATAACAAATAAAAACTAAAAAACTACAGAACTTGTAAGTCCCAAGTGGCGATTCCAATCCCTCAACGACTCCAAATCCCCAAACTCTGCCGCGTTGCGTGACGGCTGGTCGCAACTCCGCCGTGAGCGGCGTGTCGTCTTCTCTGGGTTAGTTTCGCGGTGCTCCACTTTTTGTTTGTTTCCTTTATACATTCCATATGTTGCTTCTCTACATTGATTTGGTCTTTGCCTTGCAGTGTTTGCTGCTATCCAAAAGAAACTAGCTGATTTCACATTTATTGGAAGAACAGTTTGAATTTGTGAAGTTGTAAGAGAAATTGGTGCTTTTGAACCTAGAGATCTTGCTTGAGCTTTAGATTGTGTCAGGTAGGAAGTCTCACTGCGACATTTTTACTTTATTTTATTGTCTATTGTTGAAGTTCCATTCCTTCTTTCTGTGTTGCTGTAAAGTTTAACATATGTGTGTGGGGATGGTGGAATGTTAAGAAATTGGTTTTAACCTATTGGTTTAAGGACGTTAGAAGAAATTAATGGAAGCAATTTCACGATGATTAATGTTCTTGAGAAATTGGTTTTTAACCAGGACAAATGATATGTAATCCATCTCATCTAGTGAGATAAGGTGTCTTTATTGGGAAAATTTTGCTCTAATTACGTTTGAATATGTATAATTTACTAAATGAGAGACAAGTTTGAGAATGTAAGTACTCGCTTCACTCTTAAACCTTTACATGTAGTTTACAAAAGTATTGTTGGATGGTAGACAACATTGTTAGGATGCAGTTGTAAAAAATATGTCTGCAGTTTCTAAACCTCTCGATAAAGAACATCTTCGATCCATGCAACAATGTCGAGTGCTAGGCCCTCCAAAACTCTAGAATAACTCTCTAGCACTGCTTTCAGTAAATTTTATTGTCCTATCTCGGTCTAAGTATTGTGATTGTTATTGGTTGAGTTTCCACATCGTTGACATCAAACCCAGGGTAAACGTGTATGTATCCCCTATAACTAGTCAACATCTAAACTCTTATCAACTCATTGGAACAATAAAAGAAAAATTATTTCTTAAAAAAGTAAAATTGAAACAGAAAAGGAATAAAGAACAGAATAGCTTCCACTACTTTCTTCCCAGAACTATGACCCTAGGTCCCTTACTTTGGTGGATCAAGCTTTCCTCTGCCTGGAATTCGTATTCTCCGTAAGTATTATTAAATATCATCATCCATTTGTTAATTGCTTTTAGTTTGTCACTGCTTCAGAATCTTTTCACTTTTCGAGCACCATCATGCATTTCTCTTTGTTAAGGCTGAATACTCAAATTGTTCCTCCAAAGCGTGATTTATGCTGCTTTGCAATTATCGACGAGGTCTATGGGTCTAAATTATTTTCTAATCTGGATTTGAAATTTTGGAAATAACCAATCTCAGGTGAAAGCTAGTGATGTGCATAAGACTGCTTTTAGAACTCACATAGTCATTTTGAATACTTAATGATGCCTTTTGGACTTATGAATGCGCCTTCTATGTTTCAAGCCTTCACAAATGAGATCTTTAAGCCCAATCTGTGGGAATATGTATTGTTTTTTTTTTTATGATTCTAATATACAGTCAGGATTGGGAGTCCCATATGGAACACTTTACTGAGGTTTTACAGGTGTTGTTGGATAATAAGTTATTGGCAAACCAATTGAAGAGGTTACATGGGAAGAATAATTCTCCATTGAGAGTCGATTTCCATATTTCAGTCTTGAGGACAAGACTGATTCTCAAGAAAGAGGCAATGTCAGCTGTAAATAAACCTTTAGACCCAAAGACTAGTATTTTTTTTCTCAGATTGCTAATAGCCCCATTATGTGGAGAGACTAAGAAAGTAGGAATAGGAGAGTAAGACAGTGATGTGATTCTTGGAGTTCCTTTTCACACACTTCGCCCACTGATCTTTGTGCTCCTTTGTCCATCAATCAATTTCTCTCTACCATGTCCCATCTTGTCTTATCCAAGTGCATGATACTATGAAGTATAAACAGAAGCTCCTAGATCAGGAGCTCGGATAGATAGATTATTTCTTGAGATAGATATTCTTAATATGTCATTTTAAAACTTGCAGAATGTTTCTGGAGTGACATTTTTTGTGTGAAGCTAAAGCACTAGAAGTTTGTTTAGTTAGATTTTATTACTAGTGAATAAAGAAAACTTCATGATATTCACTATTGAGAGGCTGTGTCAAATATTTCATCCAAACTAGAATTATAAAATAGCTTTTATATTTTTAAAAATTGTTTAAAATATGTTTTTTCTCCCTGCATGAGTAAAGTCTTGTGATACGGAGTTCACAACTTCAAATCCTGAAAACCTCCCTACTTGTGAGAGTAAGGTTGTGTGCATCAACCCCTACACGCCCCACATCGTACTAGGTTGGACCCATCTGCCCTAAGTCACCCAATAGTTATTGGAATACTTAATTCGTGGGCTCGTTGAATTAGGGAATATATGTCAGAATAGAAAGCATATGTACGTAAGCAATTTTTTTGTTTTAAAAGAGAGCTATCGTGTTTTCAAATATTTAAAATGTGGTAGTATGAGTGTATAACAATTCGTTCTTTTGAATTTATCAGGGCACAAGAGCTTGAAATGACTGTCACAAAAACATCCAAGAAAACTGGTGCTCCCCAAATTGTTAAGTTGAACAAGGCATTGAAATTGGTAAGCAATTTGTGCCCCTCTTGCCATATGTATTTTGTGGTTGTCAAATCGTTTTATGCAGTACTAATGTTCATTCATGCAGATTATTACCTTACACTGACAACAATGAACATTTTATTAAACGTGTGTGTGACTAGTTAGTAAAGTAGCTTGGTTAAAGACTGGAACTTATTATATATACGAGAGTGATTTCCATCTTCCTGAACAATTTGCTCCTCTTGATTTATATCAAAATATCAATTTGGTGCTTGTACTATTATTGATTGGCAGGCCGAGTTATGGGTAAATAATATGAGCAAAGATGATGATGATCATAGAACAAAGGCGGATTTAGAGAGTAGACCTGCCGGGTCAGTAGCAAATCTATCGCTTATGTTATGATGCACTTGTTTGTTTGTCATGACAGATATTGCTTATGTTATATCATTACACAACTTTACAGGCTTGGTCTAGGTGCAAAAGTTTCACGCCAATCAAAATTTGTTCCTTCCGATGACCCTGTCGAAAAGAAGTTGTATGCCAAATTGACAGCTGAAAAAAGAAAAGCAGCCAATATTGCTAAGGAGTCTGCCACAATTGCGAGAGATGGTTTAGATGACGACGAAGACAGCGAGGACTTAGATAGCAGAACTAATGCGTTTGCTAAGAGGAAGGCAACGGCACCTTTGGCATCATCTATATTGCGAAATAAGAAGCAGAAGTGACATTCACTGATGAGTTCTTTTTTGCTGCAAAGCTGTAAAGTATCACATTTTGCATTTGCCTTGTTGGAATTTTGGCTTAATACTTGGTGCAGATTTTTACGTATCGTGACCGCTGTAGTGAATGGGAAAATATTAGCATGAATTGTTCATGCGAAGCTGTAGTGACTTGACCAATGGCGTTTTTCTAGTTACATATTTTTACTTTAATGTGTTACTTTATACCAGTTATTGCGACTTAGCTAATTGTTGGCATATTTACTGAATGAACGTTTTCGCTACAAACACTTTTCTTTTTAAAGGATGATACTAAAATTTATGCTTAGCTATATGTGTGTGTGTGATTATAAAATTATCCAAACTATTTATTTGGCTTGAACTTTGACATTCAGAAGAGAACGGTTTTTTTTTTCTACCTTATTTAATTATAGCATTCAAGTTGCAATTCTTAAACATTTTTTATCACATACACCACTAATATATGCGAAAAATTACAGAAGCATCGTTGTTTATACCAAAATGTTCTTTAATTAATTAATAAAACTATGCTTGCCATGTTGAGATATAAGTTTAAGTTTTTGTCTGATATATTTAAAGCGTGAATTCGGTTAATATTAATAAAATATTAAAGATAAATCTATCGATGGAGATAATTATCAGGAAAGAAACGAAGAAAAAGCACGAACAATAACAATTCAGACAGATATCGTTCATATTTCTGCTCAGTTCCCATCCCAGCCACAAAAAGCTGATTGTACATTATTTTAAAACTTCGTGAAATCAATAGGTTAACCAAAAAGCAAATATACAAAAGATGATACAAACAAAATTATAACACAGCTTCTAATGTGATCCGCAAATCAAAGTTTACAAAATCTGCAATTTTGGCCTTCAATTGGTGAAGTGAGTCACACCCTGAATAAGACTGTTGCTTTGTTTGTAATAGTAAACAAATCTAGATTTTTCATTTCTGCAAGATGCAATTGCCACTGCCTCCACATTTACTTGTTCCTTATTTCAGTATCTCATTCACAATATATTATCCAATATCAAATTAGTCCGGTAGAATGAAAAGAAACTGTACCAAATTCCCAATAATGCTTTGAAGAACTCTGTTTTTGTTAATCAATTTCTAGGAATTCCTTTAAACATTGTATGATCAAAAGACAGTGAGTAGTCTTACAAGTGGAAGTTCCTCTAATTGTCCTTCAACTCAAATTGAATTCTCACTGAACTTTCACGCACTAAACGGTCTCTCATACTACTACTAGACAGTCTCTAGAAGAAAGTCTTCTACTGTCATCCATAAAGTTCTTTGGTTTAAGATGTAGATTTGTTTCTTCTTTGGTTTAACCGCCGGTGTAAAAACCTCTTTTCTATTTAACAATTGTTTTAAAAAACTTTTCTCTTCTACATGTTTTATTTTTCTAATTTTACATTTAACCATTATTTTAAAAATTCATTATATATTCTTTGTTGAACTGAACCGAACTGAATTGAATTGAACTGAACCGAACTGAATTGAATTGAACTGAACCAGACCAGACCGAATCGAACCGAATCGGACCGAATCGAATCGAACTGCACTGAACCAAACCGCACTAAACCGAACCGAACCAGGCCGAACCGAACCAAAATGGATCGAACCGGACTGAACCCAACCGAACCGAATCAGACCAAACTGAACCAAATCGAACCGAACTGAACCGCACTGAACCGGACCGGACCAGACCGAACCGAACCGCATATAACCGAATCTGATCGAACCGAACCCGATCGAATCGGACCAGACCGAATCGAACCAAACTGAACCGAGTTGAACCAAACTGAACCAAACCAAAACCGAACCAAACCGAACCGAACCAAACTGAACCTAACCAAACTGAATTGAACCTAACCAAACCGAACTGAATTGAAAGACTCTTTAGTTGTGTTGGATTTTAAAATACCTTCAAACAAAGAGTATAAAATTTAAAGGAAAATTTTACACTTTCTTAATTAATTAATATATAGCAAAAGGAGAGTCGCTTTGTAATGTGCATAAAAAATGTCACACCCAAAAGTTTTTTCAACACCAACACCACAATCGTAAGGTCCCTCTTAAACAATTGAAACATAATGTTTTTCCCTAAATTAAATATAGCAAGTATATAAACAATAACATAAACAAACTCTATACTTTTAATAAAAATAAGATTCAAATGACAAGCTTAAATTGGTTTGTATTCACCTTTCACACAAATAACTATTTTGTCAAAGTGGGGAACATAGAGTTCCAAAATTGGTAAAAGCCTAAATATTTTAGAAAAATATTATAAGACAATGAAAAAAATAGGCGAAATAGGAGTAGTGAAGCATTGAGTATTAAAAAATGAGAAGAATGCAAAAGACATATAAGAGAAGGATAAAACGTTAGTTAGGGTTAAGTTTCAAAAAACAAAAAAAAAAAGACATACCACTTGAGTGGGGGGTGAGGTGTTAAAATTGCAGTGAAGGTGGTAAGGTGGAACGACGAGAGCAAGGCGGCATGGCCTTATATAATAGTGACGGGGATGAGAAGTTCATGATCATTGTCTCAATGGTGGTGATTGAATTAAAAAATGGAGTGTGTGCGATGTTTAGGATAAGAAGTCATTGAAGAAAAAAGAGAAAATAAAATACATAATTCAATTAGTGAGCAGTTAACCGATAAAAGTTTAGTTTTTTTAAAAATAAACGATAAAACAATACTATTTAATTTTTATTAATATTTTTTACTTTAATATTTAATTTTCATTATAAATAGTTTAGTTTAGTTTTGTTACTTTAATATAGTACAGACGGTCATAGTTAAGTTTAGTTAGATTAATTTTAGTTATCTATAACAATATATAAAAAGATATCCTCTTTTGTGTCTATATTTTGTTATTCCAATTTTACCTTTAATTATTATTTTAAAAACTAATTATTTTATAAATAGTTTATTTTTAACCGTTAGTCTAAAAACCTCTTTTATCTTTAACAATTGTCTAAAAATTTCTCTTATGTACATATTTTATTTTTTAATCCAACATTTAACACCCATTTTAAAAATTCATTATATATTATTTATTGAACTGAACTAAGCTGAATCAAATTAAACTGAAGCGAATCGGACCAGATCAAACCGAACCGAACCGAATCGGACTAGACCAAACTGAAGCTCACAGAACCAAACTGGATCGAACTGAAACGAACCAAATTGCACTATACCGACCCGAACATAACCGAACCAAACTAGATCAGACCAAACTGAACCGAACCGCATTAAACCGAACCAAACCGCACTAAACCGAACCAAAGTTGACTAGACCGGTCTGAACCAAACCGAACCGAACAGAACCGGACCTAACCAGACCAGACTGAACCGAACCAAACCACACTAAACCGAACTAAATTGCACTAAACAGAACCAAACCACACTGAACCGAATCGAACCAGACTAGACCAAACCGAATCGAACCAAATCGCACTAAACCGAACCGAACCGGACCAGACCGAACCAAACCGAACCGAACCAAATTGAACCAAACCGAACCAGATCGAACTGAACTGAACCGGATCAAACCACACTAAACCGAACCAAACCGCATTGAACCGAACCAAATCGAACCAGGCCGAACTGAATCGAACTAGATCGAACTGAACCAAACCAGATCGAAGTGAATAGAACTGGACCGAACCGAACCGAACTGAACCAAATCGAATCAAATCGAACCGAACTGAACTGAAATACTCTTTAGTTGTGCTAAATTTTAAAATAATTTAAAAAAGAGGAGAAAATTTAAAGGAAAATTTTATACTTTCATAATTAATTAATATAGAGCAAAAGAAGAGTTGCTTTGTAATGTGCATATAAAGTGTCACACCCAAAAGTTTTTTCAGCACCAACACCAAAATCGTGAGGTCCCTCTTAAACATTAAAAAATTGAAACATAAAGTTTTTTCCCAAATTATATATAGTAAGTGAATAAACAATAACATAAACAAATTGTATACTTTCAATAAAAAAAACATTCAAAGGACAAGTTTAAATTGGTTTGTATTCACCTTTCACACAAATAACTATTTTATCAAAAAGGAGAACATAGAGTTCCGAAATTGGTAAAAGCCTAAATATTTAAGAAAAATATTATAAGACGGTGAAAAAAAAAGGTGAAATGGGAGTAGTGAAACATTGAGTATACAAAAATGAGAAGAATGCAAAAGACATATAAGAGAAGGATAAAATATTAGTTAGGGTTAAGGTTCAAAAAAAGACATACAAGTTGAGTGGGGTGTGAGGTGTTAGAATTGCAGTGAAGGTGGTAAGGTGGAACGACGAGAGCAAGGCGGCATGACCTTATATAGTAGTGACGGGGATGAGAAGCTCACGATCATTGTCTCAACGATGGTGATTGAATTAAAAAATGGAGTGTGCACGGTGTTTAGGATAAGAGGTCATTGAAAAAAAATGAGAAAATAAAATATATAATTCAATTAGTGAGCAGTTAACCGATAGAAGTTCAGTTTTTTAAAAATAAACGGTAAAACAATACTCTTTAATGTTTATTAATTTTTTTTACTTTAATGTTTATTTTTTATGAAAAATAGTTTTTTTTGTTACTTTAATATAATACAGATAATTATACTTAAGTTTAGTTAGATTAATTTTGTTCATTCTTAAAAGATAAAATAATTTTATAAGAATGAAATATTCTTAAATATAAAGAGAAAATAGAAGAAACAAAAAATCATATAAAAAAATAACAAAAATAACGTACAACTAAAGGAAGATATCAAAGATATTCATTAGACCTATCGTTATTATATTGCTCAAGTGAATTTGATCAATTTTTTTTTTCAGAACAACAAATGCTTCCTTTTAATATCTTTTATTTATTTATTTTTTAATTCCTTGATTATTTTTTAGCCTTTTATTACTTTTCATTTTTTTTCAAAAGGTCTAAATTAAACTTTTTGCAATCTTGATTTATCTTAATAATTCTTTTTAATTATTCATTTTTATATGATTGGACGTACACATAATTCCATGCTATAATAAAAGTAATCAAGTCTACTATTATTATGTGATTTATTAATTTATCCTAATGTAGATGTTAAATTTTATCTAAAATAACTACAAATCTCTTTTACATTGGCAAAATGTTAAGGGTAAAGATCTAAAATTTATAAACCATTTTGAAAGTTTCATTTAACAAACAACAACTAGATAATCAAATCAAAGAGATGAAGAAGCACATGACAATTTTTTTTCCAGCAAGTACGTGACAATGTAAATGCAATAAGTACGAAGGAAGGAAATCTCTAATACATTTAAAGGTTAATCAACAAGTAATTATAAAATATTTACAAGAAGAAATAAAAGATACATTTTCTATTGTATTAAAATAATGTTAACTCATGATTGATTGTGTCTATTCTTTATATATTGTTATAGATGAACGGGAAAGACTTTTGTTTTTTGAGCTCCTATGATTTCTAACAACAGTCCCATGTTTCAAAACAACCTTCTACCCTTCCTAAAGGGACTTCAAGATTACCTATTTAACAAGATTTTTGGAACAAATTTTATGAAATTCTAAGAACATGATTTCCAAAATAGGGTTTCTGGAAGAAAAATTTTGAAATAGAATTTCTAAAACATATGAAATACATTTTGTAAAGAGTTTTCTAGACCATAATTTTCAAAATAAGCTTTCCAGAACATATGAAATACTTGTTTAGATGAACTTTTCAGAACAAACTTTTCAAAACTTATAAGATGAATAGGATTTCAAGAACAAGATTTTCGAAACAAATTATTCAGAAAGAGTTTTCTTGAACAAGCTTCCCATAAATTATCATCGGTTTACACTCTCTCTTATTGCTTTCTCTCAAAAGGATTGCAACAACAATGGAGAACGGATGTGTAGTGACAATGACGACGGATGCAAAGACGTGGTAGCCGCAATGACATGCTTCAACGATGAAAGATATTTTAATATTTTTGCTTTTAGCACGAGAGTTAAACTTAACTCAAATTTCTATAAAATATTAAAAAATGCGAACACAGAAGTGCGACAACGCTCGTGTTTTCGCTAGTGTGTATATATATATATATATATATATATATATATATATATATATATATATATATATATATATATATATATATATATGTATAATAATAATAATTAATTTAACACATGTATATAATATAATAATAATTATCATTAATAATATATATAAATATATATAATAATTAAAATACTCTTAAAAATATAATAATTAATATATTATTATATCATAATTAATAATATGTAAAATAATAATTATTATTATATATAAACATATGTAATAATTAATATTAATTAAAATACTATTAAAAAATAATAATATATATAATTTATATTATTACTATTAATTTGTGTATATAATAATTAATAATAATTAAAATATTTTTTAATTTTAATATTTTAAAATTATTTAATAATTAATTAATTTTATTTTTATCAAAAAGGGTATTTTAGTAATCTTTAATATAATATCTATTAAAAAAAATTAATCTATCACATCACTCAAATCACTCATTAACTTTCACAAAATTCATCTTTAAATCCACATATATTACTCTCTAAATTCACTCAAAAAAACATACATATTCATTTGTTGAGAATCCAAGTGTGAGTCTAAGTCCCACATTAATGAGAAAGTTGAGCACCATATAAGGATCAAGACCCATAAACCCATTGTCTTAAGGTTTGTGGTTGAGAGTGGTGTCAATTTCTTATGTGGGTTAGGCTCATGCTCATTGGTGTTAAATCTCTCCGGTGATCCTCTCTCGAAAGACCCAATATCATCCTCAAATCTATACAAATTCATTTTCATTCTCTCTCCCAAATCCATCTTACCAAAAGAACAAAACCTAAAGTTTTTGGTCAAACAAATCTTTCACATATTGGAGTTAAGCATGAGTTGGTATCCTACATTTCATGACAATGAAAAGAAAACAACATATAAAAAATTATTTATAAATTTATTGTTTTAAAATTTTAAGTTAAAAATAATGTCACCAACTTTTATATAAATTTACTCACAATTCATATTATATATATATAATATAATTTTTGTATTGTATTATATAAACTCTATTTATTTTGATCCTAAATTAGATGAAGAATAATCATCAATTAGATAATATCTAAGACATTGTTCGCTTTCAAATATAGGCTGCGTCACGATTTTATCCTTAAAAAATGTCTAAAGGATTAAAGAAAGAATAGATATTTAAACATCTTTAAACCTCGACTTTTAGTTGTTCGCAATACCTTAGCTCATTCATCAAATATTAAACTAAAAAAGGTCTTGAGAATGATCTCAAGGAACAACTTTTTGTTGTCAACATTCCCGGTATCTTTCATTTTAAGGCATTCCTCGTGACTATGAAGTTAGGGGTGGCAAACGGGCCAGTCCGACCCGTTTTGGCCCGGCCCTATGTGGCCCGTTAAAAATCGGGCCGGGCCGGGCTGACCCGTCAAACAGAAACGGGCCAATAGTCACAACCCGTCCCGTATAGGACGTGCTAACGGGCCGGGCCGGGCTGACCCGTCTAGTTTTTTTTTTTTAATTAGTTTTCAAATTTTTTAATTTATTTTATTTTTTAAATTTGTTTATATATACATATAAATTATTATTAAAGTCATATTTAATCA
>Ga0214545_1011511_pt1 | contig 12165 bp, 5 predicted proteins | sample CNSS4metaG_FD_160064 | JGI IMG/M metagenome (GOLD analysis project Ga0214545, IMG submission 160064) | Root nodule microbial communities from cowpea collected in UCLA plant growth center, Los Angeles, California, USA - CNSS4 | ecosystem: Host-associated > Plants > Roots > Nodule | place: USA... | reverse complement strand
AAAAAATATATAAAAAATTAAAAATATATATATATATATATATATATATATATATATATATATATATATATATATATATATATATATATAAATAAGTTAACATACGATGATCATAAGATTTTCTATAAATACAATACTCTTTTTTTTTCATCCTGTAATTCCTTTCGAAAATTCAATTAAATATGTAATTTTTATTTGATTCAATTAAATTCTTTAAATTTTAAAAATAATTTAGTTTGGTTCTTTTAATTGGATTAGTGTTAACATCCTATTCATATATGTTACGTCTCAATGTCAATGACATTTTTAAATTTTTTAAATTTTTTAAATTCTTTTGTTATTTTTTTATAAAATAAAATTGTCATGTGTCCATTTATTAGTGTCACGTGGAAGTATCAATACCACCTGACAAACTCATATGTCAGATATTAGTGTTGGTGATAACAATGTCTTGTATTCAATTTATAAAACTTAATTGGATTTTTTAGAAAACTAGATGACTTTAATTGAACTAAAAAAAGTTAAGGATCTAATTTAATTTAATTTTCTTTTTGAAACATAAATCTAAAGTAACTTGATATCCCTTGAAGGATAAGTGAACTAGTTAAACAAATTTAAAAAAATATGCAAATAAAAATATGCAAATAAAAAAATTATACATAACTTCTTCCTATCCATGGATTAAGTTTATTTACTTTAATTTTTCCTCTTTATCTTATTTTTTTAGTTTAAATTATGAAAAAAATAATATTTTAAAAAAATTTATAATATAATGCAAAATAAAAATTATAAAAGATAACTTTAAATCAATACTTACACTCACTATTTAAATATAAAGAATTAGTTTTTTTATTTAGTTATGATATAAACATTATTATCATTATTGTAAATTGAAGGCTTAATTAGTGATTTAGTCATCTAATTTATTACTTTGGTTCATTTTGGTCCTCTTATTATTTTTTGATTCAATATAATCCTCTAATTTAAAAAAAAAAAATGTTTAACTTGGTCCCATTATTATTTTTAATTCAATTTAGTCCTCTTTCTTTAAACGTTGTCCTCTCTGATTTGAGACCAAATTAAAAATTAAATTCAATTACAACTTATATATACATATTAAAATAATTTTTTATAATTTTATACATCAAATCACTCCACCTAAATACTCAAATTATTTAATTTTTTACACCTCACCTAAATACTTACCTTTTTTTACACTTAAGTGCAGTGATTGATGTACAAATTCTAAAAACTTATTTTAATATGTAAACATAATTTGTAATTAAGTTTAATTATTAGTTTGGTCTCAAATTGGAAAACACAAAATTAGATCGTTTTAAAAAAAAAGACTAAGTTGAATCAAAAATAATAAGAGAACAAAATTGAACATTTTTAATAAAATTAGAGATCTAAATTGAACCAAAAAATAATGAGTCAAAATGAATCAAAACAATAAATTGAAAGACTAAATCAATAATTAAACCTAAATTGAATTCAAAGTAGCACAAATGTTTATACCATCAAACAATACAAATGAAGTTGATATAACTTTCCTCTAACAATACACATTTATTTGTTAATATCTAGAGGCAATTAAATGAACTAAGTGAGTATATTATCTATTTAACAAATCATCTACAAATATTTCAATTTACATCAATAGAAGCCCAGAAATCCAACATTTGAGTGAAAGAAGAATGTTACTTTTTCTTGCACTTCCGATTTTTCTTCAAGTATCTCCAAAAAACCTGATGTATCCCTTTTACTCCTCATTAAAATTATATTAAAAATCCTAAAGGATATATTAAAAATCTGGGAGGGTGGTAGTTTTGGAGTGGGAAACGGCTGAAATGCGCTTCTTTCATGTAGTCAATATTAATAATAAAATGTAATTTTTTTATTCACTACTTAAATATAAATAATTAGTTTGTTTATTTAGTTATAGTATAAATATTATTACTATAAATATAAATAAAGTGTTTCATTTATTACAAGAAGCATGACAAATTCTTATACCATGAATTCATCATGAATTGAATATGGTGTAAATTATCTTTATAGAATATACATTTATTTGATAATATATTGTAGTCACTAAATAGACTCACAAAAATATGACTTTTATAAATTTAGAATCTATTTAAAAAATTATTTACAAATGTTTCAACTTATATAAAAAGGAGACCACAATCCATTCTAAGAAAAAAAAAATCAAGATAAAAGAGCCCATATTAAATTGGGCTAAGCCCATTAGGGTCGAACATGTATACAAAATGATTCAAAACCCTAATTCACATAATTGTTGGATGCGGCCGTCTTTAAGTGCGTCAACAACAAGTAATCTAATGCTATAAATACACAAGAAATGGAGACCAGTAAAAGAGTACAAGAAAAATCTCACATACCTATAAGGGTTTTTAGAGAGTGGTGGACTAGTTGCCCGTAAAATGAGGTTATCTCCATAGATCATCCTCATGGTTGATTAGGGTCAAATCGTAAGAGTGATTGGTTTTCACCAATCATATCGGTATCATTTATTTTCTTTAACTTTGACTATGGTTTTAATACACTTTTATTTACTTTTTATGATTTTCAAACACATTCATTTTTGAAGAACAAAATTTTCATATGTAATATTTTTTTAGTAATTTTTGAAGATGGTTAAAAAGTTTGTAAGTGGTTGGTAGAAGTAAGGTGGTGGAGAAAGAAGTAATAAAAGTATGTATTTTATTTATCATCATTTTTTTCTTATTATTTTGACCATTTTTATGTAATTAAGTATGTTTGTGTAGGTACTCATAGTTATGAGCTGACCTCTTCTCTGATAATATTTTTTTAAATAAAATCAAATGTAATTTAATTTATGGATGTTGGGTGATTGTTGAGATAACTCAAATACATTCATACACCTGCTTACTATATTTTTGGTAAAGAGTTAAAATGGATATTGGTTTTATTTACAAGAACATATTCTTTCTTTGCACAATATTTTTTATTGATATATTTAATGTGCAAAGTTGTATCCCTTTTAGCTTATACTTTTGGTACTCTTTATAAATTTGAAAACAATAAAAGATATTATTCCCCTTTAACTTACATATAATCTCATTCTTGAGATAATATGTTACATTTGATCGATACTTATCACCCTTTCTTTTATTCACATTTGTCCCATATTTATCATCAATTAATTTGTTTATTTTTATTCTCATATTATAGTATCAAATATGAAATAGAGATAAAATCATTATTCTTTTTTTTTTTAATTTTATGTAATGTACAAAAGATCTTAATAGTGAAGAAATGGTGATAATTAACAATAACATTAAGGTTTTTTTATTATTTTAATTTATATTACATATTTCAAATATTAAGATTTGAGAAATTACATGGTATTATATATATATATATATATATATATATATGTATGTATGTATGTATGTATGTATGTATGTACATTTTGTATATAACACGTTTTAGGTCAAACATATGTTATAGCTATAATGGTGAATAACAACTCCTCAACCATTTACACAACTTCATGTTGTCGTTATCATCCTCATCACATGAATCTTCAATATCAAAATCCACATGAAGAAGAAATAACTATTACTTACCAAACTGTGGTGGTGAATATGAATATGACCATGTGAATTGTATCGTTGAAGATTCATGAGATGATGATGATTACGGAAAATATCAAGTGCAAAAAATAGTTAAGGATTAAAATGTAAATCATTAATGCATATAACATTGTTTTAGATATATCAGTAAATGTCATGACTATGAATTAAGTGAAAAGAAGAAAAAATGTTTCATTAGTAACCAATTTTAGTAAATAATAGTTGTTAGTCACTATCATGACTAATTTAGATATCAATTTACAAAGTAAGAAATTATTGGTTACTAACATGGTCACTATTATGAATAAAAAATTATTATTGGTCACTAAATTGGTTTTTAAAATTAGCTACTATGGTTTTGGCTATCCAAAGAAATTAGTCACTAAAAATTAGCTACCTATGTTTTGGCTACCAAAATGACTTACTTACTAAATTGGTCTTTAATTAATTAGTAACTAATTTAGTGACCAAATATAATTTTTTATTTATAATATTGACTATTTTAGTAACCAATAATTTTTAATTTTGTAAATTGGTATATAAATTAGTCACTATAGTGACTAACAACTTTTGGTCACTAAAATTAGTTACTAATGAGACATTTTTTTTGTAGTGTGCCAATTAGGAACTTATAGTCATTGAAGTAGAATATTTTGAGAATCCTTTTGATTGAGAAAAAGAGATTTTAGTAAGTGCATTTAGGAGCACAGTAAAGAGACGTAAAACACTACAACACACTTTAAAAAAAAAGGTGTTGCAGGTTGACCTAATTAGACCTGTAGGTTGGCCCGTCGAGTTGATGGGTTGAACGAAACTGGTTAAAATGAGCTAGCATATTGAAATCTATGTCCCGATTCGTTTATTTTTTGCGGACTGACCTACCGAACTTGATTCATTATCTTTATACTTTATCCTATAAAATTTTATATTGTAAAAGAATTGTAATTTTATCTACACATACTGCAAAATACAGACACAACTTCCAACTAAAATTAAAAGTATAGGTAATAGTTTGTTAGAAAAAAGAAATCATTGATAAACTATTAACCATCAATTATGATGGTAATAAGTATTTATAATTTGAATAGCATATTCATTTATTCATACTATTTAATTTCTATTGTGAGTCTTTTTTAACATAAAACATTTTTTCTTATTACGTAAATTAAAGATGTAGAATGAATATATACTTTATAAATGAAAAAAATAAAATATAAAAATAAACAATTAGCTGGTTTTCAAAATTAATATTATTTTTATAATATATACAACAAGAAAATTATTATATAGCGACAATTTTAAAGATAAAAAAAATTAATTATAATATTAACTAAATTAAATATTATTTTATAATTTAAAAGTTATGGTTATCTAAAATAGTGTTTCATATAAATTAAAATTGTAATTATTACGTCATGTTAAATTAAAAACTAGAAGGACATTTCCATCTCCAAATTCAATTTCTAACACTCTTTTGACTTGAGTTGATTTAGAAGTTAAGAAATTTTTATGACTAAAATTAATCTTTAATATAGTTATTAGTAAATCGTATTATTTACCAACATTTTCTATTTTTAGACCTTCCTCTCTAATTTAAGTTAATATTAATTATAAATACATTGTTTACTTACAATAATTAGTTTTTCGTTTTTGGATTTTAGAATTTCTAAGTTATTGGTGTGATTAAATTTAGTCGTGAAAACCTTTTAATAATATATCTATTTGATGTTCTCATTATTTTCATTAAACTTCAATATTTTCAAACTGATATACCTCATACATCTCCAGGAGAATAGGTATACTCATATCAATTTATAGTAACACTTTATTCTCTCTTTTTTTATATTTGTTTTTCAAATTTACCTTTTAAATAAAAGTTATTTAAATTAAAATAATTAATTTTTTAATTTATTTAAAATTAACCATGTTTTTAAATTTAACCATTTTTTTTAAATTTAACCATTTTTTAATTATAACACTACCAATAAAATAAATGAAAACTATTTCAATAAAATTATATAAATTATTTATATTTAATTTTATAATAATAATAATAATTTATTAATTTTTATTATCGTAAAAAATAGAGAGTAAATATACACATGCATAATGCATACATTTTTACTAGTTTTATTTCTAAGATTTTTGTTTAGAAGAAGACATTAAAATAAAAAATCTTTATAGCTTACGTTATTTTAAATGTTATAATTTCTTTTAAAAAATAAGTTTTAAATTAAAAGGATGTGAAATTCCTCTAAATAATTTTCCACCTAAAAAGAACTTTTTGTTTTTAAAATAAGGCATTGAACTAGAATCATAATTATTTATTTAAATATTTTATATAAAATTATTAATAATAAAATGCCAATTCTTTTATATTTTTGTTTACACTCACTATTTAAATATAAAGAATTAGTTTTCTTATTTAGTTATGATATAAATAATATTATTACCTTATCACTATTGTAAATTGAATGTTCAGTTCAAAGTAGCACAAATGTTTATACCATCAAACAATACAAATGAATTTGATATAAGTTTCCTCTAACAATACACATTTATTTGTTAATATCTAAAAGCAATTAAGTCAACTAAGTGAGTATATTATCTATTTAACAAATTTTCTACAAATATTTCAATTTATGTCAAAAGAAGCACACAAATCCAACATTTGAGTGAAAGAAAAGAAGTTCATTAAAATTATTTTAAAAATCCTAAATTATATATTCTTTCGCCTTGTTTCTTCCTTCCCAGTGCCACATTGTGAACATTTGGAGCATCTTTTAATCGAAAGAGTGGAGAGGTTGAAATGCGCTTTTTAATGTACTCCAAAATGCTAATTTTCAAAGGTATTAGATATATTTTCTAAAAAATATATTTAGAAATGTGCTTTTTCAATGCATTTTAGATTATTTCTTTTCTGTCATTTTTAATCCGGAAATATATTTTGGGATGATATTCCAAAATATATAATCTGAAATATATTTTTAAAAGAATTTCTGAATATATAGTTCAAAATACATCCGTAATATTTTTTTAATTGAATATATTAAAAACTATAGGTGCAAGATAATGTTTATTTTTTTATTATAATTTTAATGATGAGTAATTTAAAGTTTGAGTTTTATGGGATCGAGGAAGTAAAAAAAAAAAAAAAAAGTTTAAGAAGAAATCCACTAAAGAAAATGGACGTTTGTTCTTGTATCTCTAAGATTTCTTCTCCACTCTCAAAACATTTACCAAATTGCAAAATTACTCTTTAACCGTTTGACCAGAGTTATTTTCGGATATTAACTTCTGGTAAATGTTGCTTTCGAATATTAAAATCTAGTGAAGATTATATATATATATATATATATATATATATATATATATATATATATATATATATTTTTTGTATACTTGATCTAGTTAGATATGATATGCCCGATTAATATAGGATCCAAAAGAGGTCCATTAATTATAATTAAGTATTTATTAAGACTCTCGCTCATCAGTTAAGATCATATATTAATTGACAATATGGTGACAGTTTAAATATGATCTAATGATAGGTAAATGATTAATTATTGTGATCAATCCAACTTAATTTAGGATCAACAAGTAGACCTTATTCATAGTGGCATTAATGTCAACAAAATTCGTACCTACGGGTATCCGTGGATAAAACACGCAACGGGTAGAAAACATATATTAAAAATGGATACCCGCTACCCATGGGTACGGGTATTTTTGATACCCGCATATTAATGAGACGGGTACGAGTATCATAGTATCCATACCTATGGATACTCGTATCCGCTAAATTTTAATTCATAAAAATATCCTTATATATATATATATATATATATATATATATATTAGTAAAAAACATTATGACCTTATTTTTTTCTAAGTTGCACATCTTGTCTTTTCTTCTGTCTTCATTCTTCCAGCTTCAAGTATTGCTACGTTGTCTTCTTCCAAGTACATCACCCCTTGACATTCTTCTCTTTCCTTTCTTTGAAATTCGACATATACATTAATCCTTATATAAACAGTGGCATATGCTTGTTGTCAAATGATGTAATAAAAATAAGAATAATTGGCACGTGGTAGTTGAGGTTTATTATTTGTTTATTTTATTTATTTTTCAGGAATCAATGAGAGACACTACAGGAATCAAGAATATTTTTTAATGGAGGTTATTTTTGGCATTCTCGGCGGTTTTAACCTCCACTAAAGGCATTACCCACGATTTGGTTTTCCCCTAGAAAAGTTACCGTCGTTAACAGATTACCGGCAGTTTTCAGCAACCCCTGGTAAAGCAGTACTTACCAGCGGTTCTGAAACCCCACTTATTTACCTGTGATTCTGGAACCCCCACTATTTATCGGCGGTTTTGGAACCCCCGCTACTTGCCGGCGGTTCTGGAACCCCCGCTACTTACCGGCGGTTCTGGAACCCCCGCTACTTACTAGCAGTTTTGGAACCTCCACTACTTACCGGCGATTCTGAAACCTCCACTACTCACCGACGGTTCTAAAAACTTCGCTACTTTCTGGTAGTCTTTTAAACCTCTGTTGGTTTTCAATTTCACTCAATTTCAACGTTTTTAAATCCCTAGTACGGTTTTTTAACTCTAACAATGCAATTCATTATTTATAGATGACTTTTGCTTGGTGTTTTAAATCCCTTTAATTTTATTTGTTACACTTTTTAATCCACATAATTCCTGAAACATATCAAATAATAAACAAAAATTGTAAACTTTTGATATTTGTTTATAACTAGATATAATATATAAAAACAAGAAAGTTTGTTTGTTCAAGGTAAACAATAAAATTTAGATGTTCAAACTAGTGAAATATTACAATATTTGTTTCTTCATAAAAGTAAAATAGTAAAAGTCTAATATAGCATTCTTCGACTATCAATCTTGATCTTGATTTGAATCATTTGTTTCTTCATTAGGAACACTCCCTTGATCAAACACCTCATAAAAAACATAATTAGTAACATTCATTATAATATAAAATATATATTAATATACTAAAGATTTAAATATTACCAGTGATGTATGAAACATAGGAAAGTCTTGAGGCAATTCTCCTTGATAGTTTTATACAAAGAAAGTCATCATTGCCTTCATTTCATTGAATTGTGATGTTAATGAAGAAACCTATTTTAAAACACAATTAATCAAACTATTTTAAAGACATATATAAGGTTATTGCCCAAGGCAACCCAAACCTGTGCTAAATTTTGACTATGTTATCATAATTGTAAGAAATGAGAATTGTCATGAAATTGTGAAAGGTATGATGGGAAACCGGTCTATATTTATCAGATGTAATGAATATGAAATGCATTTTTGAGGTATTCAATGAAAATATAGCTATGAAATTCTACATATACCAGCAATCTATATTTTGTTGATATACATACATATATATATATATATATATATATATATATATATATATATATATATATATTTTTAATTACAAAAGCTGTTTTTCCTTCCAATTTCAAAGGATTGAATATTTAGGTGGGTCCCACAACTTTTTTCATCATTGCCCTTTTAAGTACTACCAAACAATGGAAGAAAAGAAAAATTAATTATTTCCTTCTCATCCCGCTTTTTATTTCTTCCACTTTCATGCCTTCCAAACATACCATAAAAACAAAGAATTTGACACAAAAAACCATGGCTTTTCACTTTTAAGTCTGCACATTAAAGAATTTAATCCATTCCTAGAAAGATTGTAATATCATGTTAAGCATGCCTAGTGCTGACTTGTAGTGCAGATATTTGGAAAATTATCAGCACTAACTAAGAAAAATTGTTTCATTGCATGGAAAAAGTGAAATAAAAAGTTAAAGTACAATAATACATTGTTTAGGTAGAGAGCTAACCATCCAGTTTGAGAAATTCGGTTCCAAGAAAAGCAACATCTTGGCGTGCACAAGCCTCATTATGCCTCTGACAAAACAAGTATTTAACAATTATTTTTTGCATCAAGACAAATTAATTTTTACTGTTATTTCTTGAATGAAAAATAGTTAATGGTGCAAATTATATAACTACAGGAACCGACAATTACATCAGAGCCCACAGTTAAGTCTGCTAAACATTCCATTCCATGCTACAATTCCACTTTGTAACTCCGCGTTTGCTCTAGTGTCTATTCTTGTGTAAGAATTACACTATGAACCTGGTCCACCTATTATGAGTTTTTCTTAGAATTTTGCATGGAACAAATACTTGTTCGAAGGAGTCTTAGTTATGATGACATTGACAGAAACAAATCTGTCTGATCTGCTGAGGACCACTTTAAAAGATTAAACCAAATGTATGTAATGTGAAGGATCATTGAAAAAATAAGGTAAATAATTTACAACTGATTTTCTATTGAGTTTGCTTACCTGGCTTTATGATATTGCTGGGTAACATGACCATGAACATGGCGAAGAAGCAAAAACTATGCTTCCAAGCAATTCTAAGCGGAAACCTAACCACGCATTGGAACTGAAGTTGTGGAAATCCATTCGCAAATTAGAATTTACCCGTTTAAAGTTTTCTACGCAAAACTCCTTCTGCTTTCTGAATGCGCGGATTGTCATGACCCCCGAAATGCTTTCAGAGAAATGGTGAATGACAAGTGCTTTTGTAATTGAATCCAAACGAATTCACTCACGAGAGGAAGCAAGAAAATAACCCTGCAAAACCTAAAATTGAAAAATCAAACACATGAATTGTTGACATATACTGCATGAGATATATTTAGCTGTGAGCAACTACTGTGATTTTACCATGGCTGTTCAATTACTTCAATAGTCGAATTGAGAACTCATTAATAGTAAGCACATTTAGTTTTCTTTCCTGCCACAAAGTTTAGAATATAGACAATGATTGATAATCTAACATCGTCATTCTTTAAATAGTAAAATGACAGCAATACATTGGACTAACTAAAACCATCGCGCACATACCCGGTACCAAACGTTTAACAACCAAGCAAGAGGAATTAACAAGAAAGCTGTTCGCCAAGAATTTTGACATGTGATTATGAAGATGCTGATCACTGTAATGTACATGGTTACCACAAAATTGAGGAACAAGGGGATAGCAACATCAACATTGGTCTGATCCATGGATACCTGTCAAAGTTTAAGTCAATGGCAGTCAATATACATGTGTGAATATGACAGTAATGTAGAAATGTTAGTTTATGCACAAATTAAAAGTATAAATTTAGAGAAGTTTGTGTAAAGAGACTCGAGGTTATAATACCATGTGACATTTAGAATAACATACTATGAGCCTTCGAATTCTTACCCTGCTTAGAATTCTCCCGGATGGAGTGGTGTCAAAGAAAGACATGGGGGCATGCAAGATGCTGTGGAGAATTTGAGAGAAGAATATATGTCTTGTCTTTAACCCCAGGATCATTTAAAGAGTAGGATCTTAGCACAATCAAAAGCACTGAAACTACAACAATAATGGCGTAGATAGAAATAAACACAGAAGGATTGAAGAACTGTGCACGCTCTTCTGATGTTTCATAAGCCAGCCAATAATCACTCGCTATCGCAGAAGCTTGCCACAACACAAAAAGAAAGATTACTCCTCCAATGCCCACCACCCCAAAAGCCTCAGTGTAGTAAAATTTATGGATATGAAAGCTAACATTCCCAATTTCTCTTTCCTCTTCTTTGATGAGTTTAGAACCTTCATTGTCAGACCTGGGCTCATCAAGAGGATTGCTTTCACCATTTGCTTCTCTGTTATTAGAAGCTGCCTTCGGTGATTTCATTTGTTGGTTCAGATTTTCCCCAGGCATGACCGCACCTTGCACCACAAGTTTCATAGATGTCTCATGTGCTGCAACAAGAGCACTAAAATCCATTCTAGAAGCAAGTAGATTATTGTACTTCCCTGATTGTACTATCGTTCCATCCCTCATCACCTTTTCACCAAACAAACATGTGTATTAGAAATTTAGAATCACTCACCAAGTTCGATTGGAGATTGACTTAGACAAAACATTAAAAGATCATAAAAAGGACTTCCCACTATAAGATCCACATTCTGTAGGAAGTCTACTTGGTGTGTTACAAGAATAATGGTCTTTCCTTTAAGAGATCCCATCACACATTCCTGCATAGAATTACTATAATTTAAAATATAGCTATACTAGCAAGAAACTTAAACTAGCCAGTGGTCCAAAAAACATGAATTAGTATAACTTATAGAATGCTGAGAGTAGGACACATAGAAAGATATCAGATAATGACCTTGAATATTTCAGTGCCAGTATGTGCATCTACAACACTGAAAACATCATCAAGAAGATATATATCAGAATCTTGATACACAGCCCTGGCAAGTTGTATGCACTGCTTCTGACCACCACTTAGGTTGATGCCACGCTCTCCAATCTCTGTCTGGTCACCATGCTCCATCATTTCCAAGTCTTTCTCCAAGCTACAAACTCTGATCACTTCATTGTACTTCTGCCTGTTCATTGGTAAGCCAAAGAGAATATTTTCCTCAATC
>Ga0214545_1011509_pt1 | contig 12168 bp, 7 predicted proteins | sample CNSS4metaG_FD_160064 | JGI IMG/M metagenome (GOLD analysis project Ga0214545, IMG submission 160064) | Root nodule microbial communities from cowpea collected in UCLA plant growth center, Los Angeles, California, USA - CNSS4 | ecosystem: Host-associated > Plants > Roots > Nodule | place: USA... | reverse complement strand
AAGAATCTTATTTAGAAAAAGCAGTGGAATTGACCTATTTACTATTACTGTGTTTACAATCTTCCGTGTCATTTTCTTTGCATATCAAAACCCCCTATTTTTATAATTGCTAGTTTTAATTGCATTTCTAAGAATCAAATATTTGAGATCAATTCCGTATTCGTTGTGAGACGACTCAGGGTTATCTTAACCCTAACTATTTTGTTTACTACTAACTGGCAATACTGATGTTGCTAAAGTAGTGGTAATTTGATCGCCTAACGATAATCATATCACTAGGCAATACATGTAAGGACAATAGCATTAGAAGCGCGAGGTGCCTAGCGGCAGAGGTGTTCCACTAGGCCATAACACAAAGGCAGAATGTCTGTTTGCTTTGGATGTGCGTGGTCTACAAGGCTTTGGTGATACCTTAATGGTGGGCTTTCTAGAGTGTTCCTTGACTTGTGGCTCGGAACATATCACTTGAGTTGTGGCTCGAGATAGGGGTTAAACACGTGACATTCCTTGAGTTGTGGCTCGAGACAGTTGATGAACACGAGGAATCCTTTAGTTGTGGCTCGGGATAGCGGATGAACACGAGGAAAATCCTTGAGTTGTGGCTCGGATTGGCGAGTGTTGCCGATGTGAGTGTGCGAGTTGTTAGCCGACGAGTTTGATACTCTTGAGACGTTACGAACTATGTTTGTATTGGAAACTCCACCTAGCGTTATTGAGTGTGGTCCGTAGCAGGTTTCCTGCACGTGTTCTACAAGTTGTGGCAACAAGGCATCTTTAGGTATTCATCTGAAGACGTAGAGCATGGATGACATGGTGGCGTCCATGTTGTATGGAATCAAAGTTGAAAAGTTCCTTTGATATTTGTGTGTGTGCTTATATTTGAACTTTAAGTATATGTATGTTTAAATGTTAGCTCACCATATTTGCTTATGTTTGCCAATGATTGTATATGCGATACATGGTAGCAGATGATGTTGCAAGTGGTTCTGGTGAGGCTTAGCATCAGAGATGGGCTAGTTGATAAAGCTTTATGGAGTTTATCGTTATTTTATTTTATGGATTTTGTAAATCTTTATGTTAACCGACTTTGGTATTGCATTGAATTTTATAAATTGTGGTTTTTGAATAATTGGCGATGTAATAAATGAGGTTTTCATCGTATTTCTTTATTTTATTATTTAAATTGGTAATATCCGACTGAGATGTTACAACTACCAGGCGACACGAGCAAATCTGGTTTGTTTCTTGGTTTTTGCAAATTTTGGATTGTTCTGATAAGGGGAAAGTGGTCTCTAGCATTTGCTTGAGTGATGAATGCCATGAATTTATGAGTTGTTGATAGCTTCCACTTCAAGCTAGGTTGGGCCAAAGCTTGAAATGGTGACTATGGTGGATGGTGGATTCATAGAAGCTTGGTGTTGAGAGAAAATGGCTCTCGATTTTGGTGATTTAATGGTGGGATAAAGGTTATTTGTGGAGCTCTAAGAGAAGTTATGCCAACTCTAGAGAAAAAGGTGCTAGAGGGACCTCTTGGGATGCTTTAGCAAGTGACTAAGAGAAGAAGTATGGCTCAAAAATAATTTTGGCAGCATACATTATCATTCTCAAAGTGAGAAATACATGGGGTAGACACCTCTATTTATAGAGTAAGGTCTCTCCAAAATGGTTAAAACCCTATAATGCTAACATGCACCAAAACCCTAAAAATGCTATCTTGGTTGCATGATTATATAAAGATTGCATTATTTGATGTTGCTTTAAAGTTTCTCAAAGGAAGAGTGAACCTCAATGAAATTCAGTTGGTTGCACAAATTCTGATATGAATATATGCATATATTTGGAATGCTTATTAAGTTGTGGTATTGAGTTGTGTAATTGTGCAAATATGTCTATTTGAGTATAAATGTATGTGTGTTGTATTCTGGATTATGTGGATTGGGGGTTGGGTTCATTGGAACCTGACTTGGAGTGCCAAATCAGTAATCATGAATAATGGAGTGGCGTCTGGCAGCACGGTGTAACACCCTAGATGGATATTACTAGATAAAACATATATCATAAAATTTCTTTTGAAATTAAAATATTATATAAAGTTCCCAAGCACGGTAAAATTTAAAACTTATCTCGCTATTGTTCAATCACACCAGTCCATCCTTATTACACGTTCATAATAGAGAAAAACATCATAAAATTTATTACAAAATGCATGAAAATAAAACGTAGAGAAAAATTTCTCATCGTCTGCCTCGCTTTGTCACTATGCATCGCCGTTCTCACATGGATTCACATCTGCTCCCGTGTGACAAGTCACACGATCATCACCAAACACAAAAAAAAGGGTGAGCTGAGAAAGAAAAATAATAAAATCCATACATAATAAGAATTAACCCTCACCCAATCTGTCTTAGCAAATTTTAGTTTATTGACTTCTTTATAACGTTCCACCTCAATCTCATAACCTATATGAGAAATATCAACTCACAACCTTGGTCCTTAGGGATTATCATGCTTCCACGAACCTACCCGCTCGTAGTCCAACTCTACAGACCTTCCCGTCCGTAGTCCAACTCTATCGACCTACCCGCTCGTAGTCCAACATGTGTGAACACCTACTATGAACCTCCTCACTCATAGCAGCCTCAAGTGTGAGCACGAAACATACGAACCTCCTCGGTCGTGTCCCCACACAAGAGTACAACAGATATGAACCTCCCTGCCTGCATCAATCACGCATCTCAAATCTCCGTTACAAACCTCCCCACTCGTAACTAATTCAACATATCCTTGACCAAGTCATCAAACCCATCCATGCAAATCCATCTACAATGGACCCTTGCCCTGGTACTATCACCTTGCGCTGCCTAAGCGTCGCCAGGTAAAAATGTGTTCCAAACCGCCTAGCAGCAATAACCCGCCACCAGGTGCCACGTGCCCAAAGACCCCTCTATTTGTGGCTTATCGCTTGTATCTTATTTTAATTTATAATGTATTCAATTATCCAATTACGTGAATCTCTCTTCATATAAAGAAAAACACTCTTGATTAGCGATTATATTATTTTACTTTTCTTATATATACATGTATTGAATATATTAATTGTTCCATTGTCAGGAACAACATAAGAAAAATAACATCTTAAATACATACCCAACTACATGCAGTCAATGCATAATAAAACATGCCTCTATAACCTTTCTTATGCCACCACATAATAAATTTACTAAAACATTAGTCCTAAATATCAAAATCACACTTTCATATTAGTCACCTAAATTGTATATTTATGAGACAATAATATAACATTAAATATATATATTTTCAATATATTTTAATATAATTTATACCCCTCTATAACCTTTTACATAATATCACCACCTTCCAATTTTCTTTTTATCACTTAATAACCCAAAAATAACCCAACTATAATTATAAAACCAACAAACCCATTCTTGAAATCATTCCAAACAAAAAAAACCAAAGGAAGGAATGGTTGCACCTAAAATCACATAATGTGATTTGTTCAAAGGAAGAAATACTACCTTGAAAAAGGAGAGGGACCCGCGGCTAAGGAAACAATTTTCTGATAAGAAATGGGGCCCATGGCTAAAGAAGCAATGCCATGCACTTACGTAAGAACCACACCACTAAAAGCTTAAAAGAGGAATATAATGAATGATTAAATGTATGCAAATGGGTGGGTACTTTCTCTCTCCCGAAACACATATGATAAAAAAAGAGCAAAGTTGCCAAACGTAATTGCCATCATGGCCATGCATGTTATCACATCAATTCACAAAACATAAAATAATAATGAACCCAAGAAACTTAAGTTCAATGCCCCTCGTTTTCTTCCAAAACACACCATTTAAGGGAAGAGGAATACCACTTTACATGGCCTGCACCCAACAAATAATGAGAAAGCAAAGTGATCATGTGTTGCACAATACCACGACTAATTCATGAAACCGCAACAGTGCAAAAGAGAAGGGCAAGGCCCAACGCCACCTGAGGAATTTCTCCTCCTAGAAACTTCCTCGATGATCAATGGCAACGAAACTGCACCAAACATTCTAATGATGCAGAATGAACAACATGTAGTTTGGGTTCCTGACGCAACGAGAATAAAACAACTATAACCACAATTCACAACCCCAAAAGATCTTGCCCGTAGAACCCAAGATTCCATTCACTTCCCCAGGAACTAAACTCATGGTCCTCTAATGTTTCATAAACCTTCTCACTACACGCGAGTGAGTCCAAAAAGACTACCCTAAAACAACAAAATCCGCATATAACACATTTATATTTTCATCACGCAAAGCATATGAGAATAGTGGTGTGCAACGTCAAAACTTGAATCATAGCGTAGAGAAAACAAACAACAAACCGCAAATAACAGTCCTATCATTTTATATATTTCATACAACAAACATCAGTAGTAACAAAAGATAGACTAGGTTACTAGGTTCAATTCCCCTTACCTGGTTTCTTTGCTCCTAGTGCACTCCCGATGATCCTTTCTTGTACTTAACACTTTAACCCTTGTTCCCACTCTAAAACTCCTTTCCAGCACTCCCTTTCTCTCCCTAAATTGCAAATTTCGTTTCTCTCTACCTTTCCTTGCTACCACACTCTATGACTCTTTACTTCCTCACTCACTCCCTTCTCCCTCTCAATTTTCAGCCCCCAAAATAAAAGAATAAAAAAATATACTAAAACAAAAATTAATTAAAAGTTAAAGTTAGTGGCCATTAATTTGTGCTTTTACTTCCCCAACAACTGCCTCTATGCTGCCCTTTTGGTTTCTCAAAGGAGGTCTAGAGTTTCTAGGTTTTTTCCTTGTTTATCAAAAAAATTAACCATGTTAAGTCATATCTTTCCACTACAAGAAAAACTGATATTATCGACGCTCAAAAATCCGTCGGGAATGGTAAAAATCCATCGCTAAATCAGAATTACTGATGGTCAAAAATCTGTTTAGTAAAACTCTTGTTGGTAATATTTTACCGACAAAAATCATGTTCCATTGGTAATTAATGAAGGAAATTTGCCGATAAATTTGTTGGTAATTATTGATGAAAAAATCAATCCGTAAAATCCGTCGATAATTACCGACCAAAAAATACGTCGATAATTACCAAAAAAGTCGTTAGTAAATAACGTGCACGATTCATCTTCTTCCTCCTCCCTCTTTCATTTTTTCCGTGTTCTTCTTCATCGTTGTCGTCCCAGTCACTGTCGCTGCCGCTGCCATCGTTGTCTGTAACATCCCGACCGGATATTACGGATTTAAATAATAGAATAAAATAAGAAAATAAAAATCATTAACTATAAATACATTTACCAAAAACGCGAGAAATTTCAAACTTTATAAAACTTAAATATAATATCCAAGTCTAACGATATAAAGTATTACAACTGATTCGAAAACATATTAAATAAAACTCTGTGAAATCTTTATCCCAGACTAGCCCCGCTCTGGGTCTACGCCTCACCAGATCCACCTGCAATATCATCTGCTCACGTATACTTCATATATAATCATTGCCAACCAAAAGCAGATAGGGTGAGCTAATAGAATAAAACATATATACAACACATTTATATATATAACACAATCACACCAAAGGAATTCCATCCTTTGATTTCATACGACATGGTCACAACCATGTTAACCGTGTTCTACGTCTTCTAGTGAGTACCTAAAGATGTCTTGCTGCCACACCTATCGGCCACAACCAATAGAGCACGTGCGGAAAATCATGCTATGGATCACACACTGTAACACCAGGTGGATTTCCCAATACGAATAATATTCGTAATGTCCCAAGACTACCAAACTCGTTGGTCTCATACTAAGGAGGGCAATCTATCTGGACTCGCTATACGAGCCACAACCCGCACACTCACACCAGTAGCAATTGCCAACCTGAGCCACAACTCAAGAGTTCCTCATGTTCATCCGCCATCCCGAGCCACAACTCGAGGGATGCCATTCTGAGCCACAACTCAAGGAATGCCACATGCTTAACCCCTATCCCGAGCCACAACTCAAGGGATACGTTCCGAGCCACAGCAAGCTGACCTTTAAGATATCATAGAAGCCTTGTAGACCACGCACATCCAAAGCAAGCCAAACATCTTTGCCTCAGCAACATCGCCTAGCGCTACTCATGAGTCGCCAAGCGCACAATGCTTCTAGCTCGCCTGGTGGGGGACACGTGCTATCAGGCGCCAATTGCCACTAATGCTACTATTTTAGCAAGTATCGCCTAGCGGGACAACCCTGGTACCAAGCACCGCACGCTTTAATACTCTACTGGTTTGGTAGCTATCGCCTGGCGGTCAAACACATTCGCTAGGTTGTTACACTAGTACTTGCGCAGTACTGGTTTTTAAGCAGCCAAAACATAGTAAAATCAATCCTACTCTTATAATTATGCATATCCATAATCAAGAATATAGGCTTTCAAAAATCCACATGACTCACATGCATAATCTCAACTTAAATGGCTTCATCACACGTGTACCCAAGTATAACCATATATCATATGCATCAATTCCCCCATATTCATATATATATATATATATATATATATATATATATATATATATATATATATATATATATATATATATATATTCCACCCTTTAAATCCATGTTAACATTCAATTCTAACTCATGAATAATGCATGCTCAAACAAATATAAAGTAGTAGCACTCTAACAACTTACGCACATGATCATGTGCACCAATGCAAATTCATATTGACACACATGCATTCACCAATAAACCAATTCTCAACATGTGACTAACCCAAAGGAACATTCAAATTCATAGAAACTTACAACATAATCCAATCATGCTTCATTAGAAGTTACTTGAAATTATCAAGAGCTTATTCATGCATTTTAAAGCCTTCAAAACCAGCAATAATGAGTAACATATATCTCATGATACTGACCTCCAAATCAAATCTCCACCGTTCAAACTGAAGAACTACATGTTATGGACCACCTGTTAAAATTTCACCTAAATCAAACGGTTAACGAATCGGGAAATGCAGTTTTAAGAAAATTACGCAAACTAGAAAAACGGTGTCGCCTAGCACTCAGAAATTTGGAACCTAGCGTTTGCGGTACAAAACCAATGCCGGGTGGTTCCTGTTCTGCAAAAATACGAAAAACAACATTTTTCATGAATCAGAACACCACCCGCATCTTTGGTATGGCGCCTAGTGGCCAATTGGGTGCCGCTAGGCAGTTACTACTATTCCAAGAACCCATAAATCCCTTGCACCTACGAACCTCAACCTCTCTCCACTATCCTGGTTTCATTCAATTTACGACTCAAAAGGCTGTACTCACATGTTTAGGTTCACGATCCATTCCTAAAACTTCCAATAAGTGAAACCTCAAAACCTCAAAACATCAAGAATCGAGTCAAGTTGGTTGGGTGAATATGCTATGCGTCGCTTGGCGGTCAGGAGCTCACCACCAGGCAGTTCCTCTCCAAGAACTCATAAATACGCCAAAATGCATGTGCCGCCTGGCGGCTATGAATAGCTCGCCAGACGACTTTTGAAAATTTTCCAGAAATACGAAAATGCAAGCAGAAACGGGAAGTATTCACACCATTTAGAATATATGATGCAATTCAAACTTAAACATAAAATTTCACGCTGATGAAGTTGTGACCCACCATACAACCTCCTTGGAAGCTCCCTCAAGAAGGATCACTAGAAGCATGTCTAGAGGGTAGTTTTCTATTCCATCACCTTTATCTTTGTTTTGCATTACTTTAGTTTGAATTCCCTAAGTTGGTTTCTAGTTGACTTATTTTGGTTGACTTGGTGACTTTGACCCAAAGTTGACCTTTGACCAAGACTAGATTAACTTAAACCAACATGATAATCCTTGTTTGTCTTGTTTTATAGGTAATTAAGAGAAAGTAGAGCATGGCTGGGTGGCACATGGTGATTGGAGCACATTGATGAAGTGGCATGAGTGCAGAATTTTCTTTTTACCTCGCCTTATATGCCTCGGTTGGTCAGGAACCGAAGCATATAATGGCGCGGTGGTATTTTTGCAATTCTAGCTAAGTTTTATGCCTCGGTTCAGCTAACACCCGAAGCCAAAGACAACTATAGGCCTCGGTTCGCGCAAAACTGGTGCCAGAGAGTGTTATAGGCCTCGGTCCAACAAGACCCAAAGCAAAAAAGGGACTGCATTTTTAAAAAAGTGAAGTAGTCGTTAGGTGTTTGGCCTCGGTCCAACAAGACCCGGTGCCAAAAATGGGTATATGGCTTCAGTTGTTAGAGGAACCGAAGCCATAGGGTTTATTTAGGGTTTCAATTTCGCGAACCCTTCTACTTCCCCGCGCCGCGAATCTGCAACTCCTTCCTCTCTCTCTTCCCGCAAAGAACTTTCACCCCTGTTACTCCCTCTGTTGCTCATTTTCATTTCTCTCTTCAAACCCTCCCACGTAGAAGGAATCGTCGTCTACTGGGGTCAAAACGACAACATCAACATAGCATTCTTGTCCATGTTCGGCGGCGGCCAGACCCCGCAACTAAACCTCACCGGCCACTACAACCCCTCTATCAACAACTGCAACGTGTTCAGCGATCAGATCAAGGGGTGCCAAAGTAGAGGCATCAAAGTACTCCCTCAGCTCCGTCGACGACGCAACACAAGTTGCTAACTACATTTGGAACAACTTTCTCGGTGGGCAGTTGAGCTCTCGTCCTCTCGGCGACACCGTCTTAGACGGCGTCGATTGTGAAACCTGTGACCACTTCTACCAGATCTGCGATTGCGAAACCTGCAAATCAAAAAACCAAATCTGCAAACATTGTCGCGACCCCTGCAGATTCACAAACCACCATTGACAATCGTTGTTGTGGACGAGAACGCCTCCATTGTGCGGCTGAGCCACCGTTGACACAATGGCTTCTATTCACAGTAGAAACGAGGTAGAAGAGTAGCTTTATGGCTTCAGTTCACACCCGAGGCCAAAAGTCATCCCTTTTGGCCTCACTCTAATATGCCTCGGTTCTGGAACCGGGGTAGAATATCAAAAACAACCGGGGCCAAAAGCCTTTACTGCACTGGTGTGGAAGAGAGAGGAAAGCAAAAAGCATAAAGCAAAAGTAGACATGTACCTTGTTTCCTTTTGCTTTTTTGGTTTCTTTCCTTAGAAGGCTATTTGGTCTCTTTCCTCTTTTGGCCTAGAATTCTCATGGGAATGCATCCACCAATCATCTCCCTTCACTTGGCCGAGAATCACTCTCACATTAGGTTTAGGGTTTGCTAGTTAACCCTTTTCATGTTTTTGTATTTGCTAAAGGACCCCTATGAACTCCTATTTAAAGGGTGCTCCTTGTCTTGTAAAAGGGTTGATCATTTTGTTATAAACTTTGTCTATTCAACCTCCATTTCCGTGAGCTCTCCTTCTTAGAAGTGAACTCACTTTTGCCTTATCTTGCTTGCAAGTGGCAGCACCATCACTCATCTCTAGGGTTTGGTTGGCTTAGATCCCCCTATGAGTGGTGTGCTTCTTCCATTGTTCATCTTCTATGGTTTCCATTTTTATTGTTTCTTCTTTCATTTTGCTCTTTAAGTGTTGTTATTGTCGTGTGTGTTTTTAAGCTTGAATCCAACTCTCTTCTTCCTTTCATGAGCTTGAGAAATGAACCTTCACATCTAGATAGCATGCTATCTTAATGTCCAGTGAGAATTTTCAAAAAGCTTTCTTAAACAACTTCACCATATTCGTAACTCTAAAAGAAAACAAGATAAACCTTCATCATTTGGTATCTAGAGCCTAGGTTATCTTGAATATGGTGTTTTTCTTATGCTAACCTTTGTTTTGGTGGCATGTTTGTCTTGGAGACCTCTCGGCCTTGTGGTGTTCAAGATGGCGTGCACATAATTTTTCCACTTCACTTGAGGTTAAAGTATCCAAAAACTCTATCTCTTGATATATGTTGCTTGGTGAAGTGAAAACATGAAATTTTTGTGCTTATTGTTCCTTTGCCGAGAGCTTACTAAGTTGTTACCATGCCAAAAATTTTCTTCACATGTTGAAAGTCTTCTTAAAATGTTCCTAGCTACTTTTGAGTCTCTTGTCATATGCTTCTTTGATTTTTCTTGTTCTTGTTTCTAAGTATTTGAGCTATTGCATGAGATCTATGTCTTTTGTTGTTGTATGCTCCTTGAAATTGATTTTGACCTAATTTTAAGTAACTAAGTGTTCAAGACACCCTAAAATATATTTCTCATCAACTTAAGTACCTAGTTTTGAAAAGAAAAATTATTTTCATGACCAAAAACAGTTTGGCCGAGAGCTAATGTGTTGCTTGGTGAATCCATTTGGCCATTTTTACTAAGTGTTATGCTACCAAATTTTATACATGGATTTTGGGTGATATTGACAAATTAGTTCCATGCTTTAACTTGGTTATGATCTTTCTTGGTGTATGCATAATTTGAGGTATAATCTTGGATTGTTTAAATGCTTTCCCTAGAGTCTTTAAAAGTGCATTTCATTGCTTTAGTCTTGTTCAAGTTTTGTCTTTAAAACAAATTTCCTTAGAAGTTAAACTTTCTTGTTTTTGAGCTTTGTTTGCTTGTCTTTAGGTAATCTTTGTTTTGTCTTAGTTGTTTTCATTTCCTTGTTTTTCCAGAGTGTTGTGGCCAAGCCACTTGTTTTTCTTTTGAAAGGTTTTCATCAATTGTAAGGTGTTTTCACTTGTTTGGAAGGAATTTGAGTGCTAGCCTTGCTTGTGTGCTTTGGGAGTGTGATAAAAAAACACTTGGGTGCTTGTGAAGACCACACTTGGTCTCAAGTTTGGCTTGTTTTATTGTCTAACATCTTTCTTGTCTCGGTTTTTGGTGAGTTTTGGTGTAGGAACATGAATATGGATCCAATCTTGGATGTAGAAAAGGAGGAGGAATCAACTTCACCTTATTCCCCTCCCATGGTGACTCCTATGACCCAAGAAAGTGAACAAATCACCCTTGCCAACATCCTACGTGAGATGGAAGTGAGTAGAAGGAAAACTTTTGATCAATTGAGGGCGGATAAGAGACAAAGTGAGATCTTCCTACAAGAGCACATCCAAAGACTTGAGCTTAGAGAAGATGAGAGGAGAAGGAGGAAATCTTCTTCTGAGGACTCTAGCCATGGTGGAAGAAGAAGAAGGCGCGACCATGATGGTGGGGGAAGGTGCAATCATCTCCCACAAAGACAACCTCCACCAATCAAAATTCCAAAGTTCAAGGGAGAGAATGATTCAAACCTCTACATTGAATGGGAGCAAAAAGTGGACTAAATCTTTAATATTCATTTAGTTAGTGATCAAGAACAAGTAGACTTGGTAGTTTTAGAATTTGAGGATTATGCCATGACATGGTGGCATCAATTGTGTATGGACAATATTAACCAAGAGCCACCCACGACCTCTTGGATGGACATTAAAACTTTGATACGCGCTAGATTTGTCCCTTCCTACTATAGGAGGGAGACTCTTTTGAAGCTCCAAAGGCTTCAACAAGGGTCCATGTGTGTGAATGAGTATTTTAAAATGATGGAGTCCATGCTTCTCAAAGTAGGACTCCAATTTGAAAGTGAAGAAGAAAAGGTAGCTAGATCTGTTAGTGGTCTTAGAAGAGAAGTTCAAGATGTAGTTGAGTTGTATGAGTACTATACTCTTGACAAAATTTTACACTTGGCCTTAAAAGTTGAAAGTCAATTAAAAAGGAAACAAAAGGCCAAGAAGAGTACTCCTTACAATGACTACTACTTTAGGACTTGGAAAGGAAAAGAAATAAAAGATCAGAAACCTCATTCCAAAGACCACCCACCTAGGACCAATTCGTCTAGAAACTCCCATGAAAGTGCAAACTCTTCCCAAGGTTCAAGAACTAGTTCCATAAAATGTTTTAAGTGTTTGGGTTATGGTCACATTGCTTCAAATTGCCCAACAAAAAGGAACATGATCTTGAACCCTAAAGGAGAGGTTGAAAGTAAACATTCTTCTCTCCCCTCCCCAAAAAGTTCTTCCTCCCACACTTCTTCCCAATCTTCAAGTGAGGATGAAATCAAACCTAATGAAGGAGGTTTGTTGGTGGTTAGGCGCATGCTAGGCCAAGTGCCTAAGGAAT
>Ga0214545_1011505_pt1 | contig 12169 bp, 6 predicted proteins | sample CNSS4metaG_FD_160064 | JGI IMG/M metagenome (GOLD analysis project Ga0214545, IMG submission 160064) | Root nodule microbial communities from cowpea collected in UCLA plant growth center, Los Angeles, California, USA - CNSS4 | ecosystem: Host-associated > Plants > Roots > Nodule | place: USA... | reverse complement strand
TTGATTAATTAAGCTTTCTATTTGGTAAAGAAACAAAGGAATAGACATGATTAGGCATAGTAAAATTAATTGAGACTGTACTTCGATTAAATTTACTATGGACAATCTAAACAATTCTCACTTTTAATTGAGACTGTACTTTGATTAAAAGTGAGGATGCCAACAAATGAATTGAGTCATTACATTGATTTATTTGTAAATCAACAACAATAATTAATTTAACAATAATCTCTAGATAACCAATGAAGAATCTTATTTAGAAAAAGCGGTGGAATTGACCTATTTACTATTACTGTGTTTACAATCTTCCGTGTCATTTTCTTTGCATATCAAAACCCCCCTTTTTTATAGTTGCTAGTTTTAATTGCATTTTTGAATCAAATATTTGAGATCAATTCCGTATTCGTTGTGAGACGACTCAGGGTTATCTTAACCCTAACTATTTTCTTCACTACAAACTGGCAATACTGAAGTTGCTAAAGTAGTGGTAATTTGATCGCCTAACGACAGCGATATCAGAAGTGTGTCTGGGTTCTGGTTTGGACCTCCTGCTTGTGAAAGGTGTAGGTTGCACTGTCCGAGAATGAGTGAATAAGGGTTCTCTAGTTTTGGTTATTTTGTGCAGATTGGAGATGAATGGGGGAATGAGGAATGGAAAACGTGTTATGATCGGATGGATAACTCCCATGGAATCAAGAATCAACAACCAATAGAACATAACACAACAACACATCATATTCGTTCAAGCGCACAACCAGTCACATACGTTTTAAACCATATTTACGCAATCATTCAAAGATTCAAGTTGCAAACTTACCTCTTGGTGCTACTTCCTCTCCTACTCAGACTACTTATTTTTCTGGCTTCCTCCTTTCCTCTCCCGTATTGTTATTTTGTCCCTTCTGTGAAATTATGTATTCTCCTCCTTTGTTACTCTCTGCTTTTTCGTTGGCCCGAGGGTCTTGGGAGCTAGGAGAATTGAGAGCTAAGAAGACTGAGTCTCTTTCCTTTTTCTTCCCCCTTCTTAATCAGTCCATCTTTTTTGTTACGTTCCCCAAAGAGTCATTACCATCTTTCCATTTTCATTCATCTTTTTCATTCATCTTCTATCAAGATATTTTGAGGTGACCAAAAGCACAAGGCAGATGCCTCCCAGCCACCCTATCAGTCTGGCTACGTCTGGTTACGTCTGTTCCTATGACTACCATGGTTGCCGTGATATGCTAACACTTATTTCCTATTTCATTCTAATAACCAAAACCAGGTAAAAGAAAAGAGCTGACTTTCACTAACAGGATGACCGGACATATATCCGTTGGAGTTTCATTTCCCTTTTTTTTTCCGTTTTATCATTTTCATCATTTTTTATATATGAATATATATTTTTTTAATGAAAAAGAATCAAACAAAACAAAATAATAAAAGTAAACAAAAATAAAATAAAATTAAAATTAAAATTAAATTAAAATAAAATAAAGATAAAATTAAATTAAATTAAATAAGAAACAAGATAAAATTAAATAAGATAAAACAAAATAAAATAAAATAAAATAAAAAAATAAATTAAAATTAAAATAGGATGAAAGTAAAAGTAGTAATATATCAATATTTAAAATCATTGTTCATTTTTCCTACTTCTTCTTTCTCCCGATTATTATTAAAGTAAAAATTTTATTTCTTACCTGGACGAAATTGGGTGTTGACAGCTGCCCCTCTTTACTTAGATTTTACTGATAATATGAAAATTGACTTTTCATAATATGTAAAAGATAAGTAAAGATAAAAACACTGATTTCGTTCGAACCTGGACAAAAAAGAGGGTGAATAAAAACTGAGTTAAAGGGATGTGATTACCAATTTTATGAAGAGGGCCAGGATCTAGAAAGTAAAGATGGTTTCGACTAGGTCTTATCTAGAAAGGAAGAAAGAAATCACTGACCATTCTATCAGAGAGGGTCGTGATGCCAAACAAACTTTTAAAATTTATCTTTTTTTTTTCAAATTTTTTTTTGAAATTATGTTTTTGTTGTTTTTTTTTTTTTAATTTTGCCTCATTTTGAGATTTTTTTTATGTGCTTTCATGTTTTTGAACTTTTTTTTTTTGAAATTTTATGTGTGGATTCGACCATTCCTAGGCAAAGGGTTCCTATGTAAAGAAATCGATAACCATTGCCTTGCAAAGGGGCTCGATGTAATCAAGAAATCAATGACCATTGCTTTGTAGAGGGCCTTGATGTAATGGAATGGATGACTAGTCCCACGGAGAGGGTCTCAATGTGACAAAGAAAATCAATGACCATTCCAAAGGAGAGGGCCTTGATGTAAGAAATCGATGACCATTGCCTTGTAGAGGGTCTCGATGCAACTAAGAAATTAATGACCATTGCTTTGCAAAGGGCCTTGATGTAAAGGAATCAATGACCAGTCCCATGGAGAGGGTCTCGATGCAACAAAAAGAATTAATGACCATTCCAAAGGAGAGGTCTTTGATGTAAGAAATCGATGACCACTACCTTGCAGAGGGTCTTGATGTAAAGGAATCGATGACCAGTCCCACGGAGAGGGTCTCGATGCAACGTTGATTTGACCATTCCAAAGGAGATGGTCTTTATCTAGAAGGATTCAATGACCATTACAAAGTAGAGGGTCCCGATCCGTTAAACGATTTAGCCAATCGTAAGGAGAAGGCATAGGAATCAATGACCATTCTCATGGAGAGGGTCTCAATACGACAAATTGGATTTGACCATTCCCAAGGAGAGGGTCATAACCTGGACTTGACCATTCTCAAGAAGAGGGTCGTGAGGAAAGGAGGATCTTGACTTGACCAATCCCAAGGAGAGGGTCGTTGTCTGAAATGAGAACCTGGACTTAACCATTCCTAAGGAGAGGGTCGTTGTCTGAAAGGAGAACCTGGACCTGACCATTCCTAAGGAGAGGGTCGTGAGGAAAGGAAGATATGGACTTGACCGATAAGGAGAACACAAGAGTTGACAATTCCTAAGGAGAGGGTCATGAAGAAAGGAGGATCGGGATAAGGGGTCATAACCTTGGCAGGGTGTCATAACCCTGACTTAGAAGTGGTGGACAAGGTGTCCTAACCTTGATGCAGGGATAAGGGTCTCTAAACCTCGATATGCAAAAGAAACAAGGTGTCAAAACCTTGGTGCAGGGATCATGGTGTCATAACCGCAATATGCAAGAGAAAACAAGGTGTCAAAACCTTGGTGCAGAAATCAGGGTGTCGTAACCCCGATATGCATGAGAAACAAGGTGTCGTAACCTTAGTAAAGGGATCAGGGTGTCGTAACCCCGATATGCACGAGAAAACAAGGTGTCAAAACCTTGGTGTAGGGATCAGGGTGTCGTAACCCTGATATGCAAAATAAACAAGGTGTCAAAAGCTTGGTGCAGGGATCATGGTGTCATAACCCCGATATGCATGTGAAAACAAGGTGTCAAAACCTTGGTGTAGGGATCAAGGTGTCAAAACCCCAATATGCATGAGAAACAAGGTGTCGTAACCTTGGTGCAGGGATCAGGGTGTCATAACCCTGATATGCACGAGAAAACAAGGTGTCAAAACGTTGGTGCAGGGATCAGGGTGTCGTAACCCTGATATGCAAAAGAAATAAGGTGTCAAAAGCTTGGTGCAGGGATCATGGTGTCGTAACCCCGATATGCATGAGAAAACAAGGTGTCAAAACCTTGGTGCAGGGATCAGGGTGTCATAACCCCAATATGCATGAGAAACAAGGTGTCATAACCTTGGTGCAGGGATCAGGGTGTCGTAACCCCGATATGCACGAGAAAACAAGGTGTCAAAACCATGGTGCAGGGATCAGGGTGTCGTAACCCGGATATGCATGAGAAAACAAGGTGTCAAAACCTTGGTGCAGGGATCAGGGTGTCATAACCCCAATATGCAAGAGAAACAAGGTATCAAAACCTTGGTGCAGGGATCATGGTGTCGTAACCCCGATATGCATGAGAAACAAGGTGTCGTAACCTTGGTGCAGGGATCAGAGTGTCGTAACCCCAATATGCAAGAGAAACAACGTGTCAAAATCTTGGTGCAGGGATCAAGGTGTCGTAACCCCGATATGTAAGAGAAACAAGGTGTCAAAACCTTGGTGCAGGGATCAGGGTGTCGTAACCCCAATATGCATGAGAAAACAAGGTGTCAAAACCTTGGTGCATGGATCAGGGTGTCATAACCCCAATATGCAAGAGAAATAAGGTGTCAAAACCATGGTGCAGGAATCAGGGTGTCGTAACCCCGATATGCATGAGAAACAAGGTGTTGTAACCTTGATGTAGGGATCAGGGTGTCGTAACCCCGATATGCAAGAGAAACAAGGTGTCAAAACTTTGGTGCAGGGATCAGGGTGTCGTAATCCCGATATGCAAGAGAAACAAGGTGTCAAAACCTTGGTGCAGGGATCAGGGTGTCGTAACCCCGATATGCATGAGAAAACAAGGTGTCAAAACCTTGGTGTAGGGATCATGGTGTCATAACCCCAATATGTAAGAGAAACAAGGTGTCAAAACCTTGGTGCAGGGATCATGGTTCGCAACCCCGATATGCATGAGAAACAAGGTGTCGTAACCTTGGTGTAGGGATCAGGGTGTCGTAACCCCGATATGCAATAGAAACTTGATTGATAAGAATTTTGTATCTGAAGGAGGAAACTTGAATGTATGTTGATCTTTTTGCATTTTTGAAATGGGAGAATTTGATAACCATTCATATGAATGAAGAGGGCTTCAATCTGATGAATTTTTTTTTGGATTGATTTCAACACATGTTATGAAAAAAAGGATTTTTCAATTTCTTGTCACTAGGTGTAAAAACTTTAATGCCAGAATGAGGGTGTTGAAACCCAAATGTTCATGAAAAGTTGAATGCTTGATTAAAATAGTGTTGGTTGTGTCTTGTCCTTTGATTATTCTATGCAAGTATGAGTCAATTGTTTCATTTACAATCATCAAACTCATTTATTTTCAATGTTTCATGAAAGTGAGGAATGTCACATTTATCTAACATCTGAAATGAGTATATCTTTGACTCTTTCTTTTATGACATAGTGCACGCGTGTTTGAAGTGACAAGTGAGTGAAAGCTAGAAATATTTGGAAAGAGTTTGAAGGAGACTGAGATAGTCGTGCGGGCACGTTGTCTCCACACACACTTCAAAGGAGAAGCAATATGTGAAATCAGGTTGAAAAACACAAGAATCCCAAAAATTGCCCTAGTTATGGTGTATGGAAAAAAGGGTATGAGGATATTGATCAATGAATGTTAGGGTGAGATATTCACACGAAACCCGTGAAACTGCCCCAGTTTTCGTATACGCAGAAGATTTGGATCGAACAATTGGTTTTATTTCAAAAGATGGGGATTTATAAGCATTAAGGTGAGAAATTCATGTGAAACTCACAAAATTGCCCCAGTTTTGGTGTTTGGAAAAGAATTTGAATGAACAAGGGGTGTTGTTTCAAAAGAGGTAGTGGAAATGGAAAGGATTGGGTGAAAAGGATTGCCCCAGTTGTCTTATTTTTCTTTCACTTGCCTTCGGTCAGATAATAAGGTGTTTCCCTCTTTATGAGACATTTTTTTTCTTCACATTTTTTCTTCACTTTTGAAATCAACTCTTTGGTCTAATCAATTTATTGAAAAAACTATTTTGTTTTTCATTTCTATTGAAGCACTATCTAATCAACATGTATGAAATTTCTGATGGCTTAAAAGGGGTTGGATGGGATGACGAGGACTAACTAGGGAGTTAGCCTAGTTTGATATGGTATTAGGGCACCATGTATGTTTGGACTTGCCCCAGTTATTGATGACATGAAGAAAATGATAGGGACTTCAAAAGTTGACTCGATGTGAGAGCATGGATTGGCCTCAGGGTACAAAATGTGTTTAACTTACCCCAATTATTGATGAAAGAAGTAGAAAAAAGGAGGGGACTTCAAAGGTTTCTCTGATTTGAGGATCTGGATTGACATACTGCCCCAGTCGAGAAGGAATGAAGAGGTTGAAAAAAGATGGGGACATAAAAAGTTTCCCTTATTTGAGGATTTGGATTGACACACTGCCCCATTTATGAAGAGGTTGAAAAATGATGGGGATTTCAAAAGCTTTCCTTATTTGAGACCTGGATTGACACACAAATTGTGTTTGGTCTGCCCCAATTATGGTAAGGCATGAAGAGGTTGAAATGTGGTGGGGACTCTAGACGTTGCCCTTACTGTAACTATGATAATTAAGGTGAAGTTGCACTTTCTTTGGATTAATGAATGGTCATACAAATGGTAAAATGTCACAACTGCCCTAGTTTGGATTTTAGAGAAAAAGGTTCGACAATTGTATGACATTGTTGAACGAGTTTAGGCTAAAAGTGGGGGATTTAGTAAGAAACGAAGATGGAGTCCATGAAAAGGGTAACAATGAAACAATGAAAGGGGATGCCTCTTATCTGACTGGTTAACCATGCTTATCTTAAGAAGCTTTTGGAACTTGTTAATAAAAAAAACTGCCTGACTCACTGAAAGCAAATCTCAAAACATATATTTCAATTTTTATTTTTACTCTTTTTTTTTCAAAATTTTGGACAAACCCTTAAGTACGTCAAAATGATTTCCCATGACTTAAATTTTTTGAAAGATAATAACAATCAATCTTGGATCTGTGTGGGATTTATTAGGCTTGTATTGTGGCCAAGGCTAAGGGTATGAAAGCAAATATGGATATTAAAAAATCCAAAAAGATGTGATGGTATTTTGGAACAAAGATCTTTTAATAATGTTGCATCCAAAATTCATTTGCCTCTTATGTGTTCACCATTTCTCTATTTTTTTTTCTAAACATCACTTCTCTTTTTTTTTTCTTGATGTAACCAAATCATCATCATCATTTTTTTTGTCTTTTTCAAACTTTTTTTATTCTAATGAATTTTTTTTATTGGTGAACCGTCTGTCAAACAAAAGTGCAAACCATCGATGTCAAGTGACCCTTGTTCAAGGTAATTTGAAAGAAAAATATTTGTTCCTTTAAGGCTTAAAGGGGTAACAAATGATCACAGTTTTATGATAAAGAAACATGGTCATACATCATTTTCAAAACGTGATTATTTTCTCTTTCAAGAAATTTTAACTCAGGAAAAAAATTTGGTTCATGATACAATTTGTCCTTAACTTCTATTCTTGTCCTCTTTTTTTTGCCTAAACCGCCCTTTCAGGTTTTCAATCTAGCAGACATTTTTTTATATTTTCATGCTAAGAGATTTGCTCGCAGTCTATCCAGGCTATGTGCCCCTTTTATGTTGTTCTCCATGGAATTCAACATGTAGGCTTTATGGTGGAAATGTAATGAAAAAGGATGAGTTTGAAAATTTGATGTTATGCAGATTAGACAAATGCTTCAAAAGATATGCTATCAAACATTATCTATTCATTCTACTGATTTGACCAAAGAATTGTTATCTTTTTTGCCTCAATTGCCCTCTCAGGTTTTCAGTCTAGCGAAGTTTATTTTCTTCTTTTCTCGATTTCCCCCTCTTTTTTTTAACAATTTTTTTTATCTCGATGGATTCAAGGACCACCTAACAAGTGTAGACAAGGATAAACTTGGGTAATGTCAGTGTTAATAGGGCAAATCCCTCATTTTAGGGAAGCCGAAGGATGGATTGTTTCAAACCATTCGCACACGAACGTCTCAAAAAAATAAGTTAAGTCGTTGTTCTTGATTAAACATTTGACCCCAAAAAAGCGTGAGACCCCCTTATTCTTTTCTTTTTTAAGAAGTGAATTTGATGATTTGCGAGAAAAACAAGTGACTCAAAATGTGACAACCTTTTTTATTTCCTTCCCTTATGTTTGCAGAGACTGTTTATTCATATGAAGTGAGATGCATGATATGAATAAAAAAACTATGTACATGCCACTATGAATAAAGACAATAATTGATTGCAACGCAAGTTTGTGCCCAAGAGGCACTTACTCACTTGTATGTCGAGGCGATTAAAGAGCACCATGCATGATATGCAACTAATTGAAAAACCTACATGAGATGTAATGCATGTGCCTCAAGAGGCATTTATTCCCATGTATGATGATGGAATGTGATACAATTATTTGGAAACACCATGCATGATATGCAGAGTGACATAATGAAATGCATGAATGCAGAATGACATAATGAAATGCATGAATGCAAAGTGACATAATGAAATGCATGTTTATGCCTCAAGAGGCGCTTATTTTCATGAGATGTGATGTATGATATAACAATGCTATGTGTGATTGTGCCTCAATAGGCACTTATTCACATGTACATTATGCACACTAAAAGATGATGATTAAAGCAAGCAATCTCCCTTTGTGCTTAACAGAGGTTTGGCGCTTAAGGTCTAAGGTGAAGTACATGCGCTCACAAGGATGGTTTCCTAGTACCTAATGGTCGAGGTCATTAGAGCTATTGCCCACTCCATGGCATTTCTCACAGCAGTTGGTTGTCAACAAGAAGTGAGAGTACTAAAGGAGCAAACAAACTCTACTTGGGGTTCTCACAATGACCACTTGGGAAGTTCATCCACTATGGCACTGCTACACAATCCCCTCTAATTCTAAGTTACACAGACCCGGGTACAGGTCCCCACTCATGATATGCATAATGTGTGTGTGAAGGGAGAATAATGCATACCTAAACCCCCACCTGTAAAACAACCAGAAAATTTCCCAGGCAAATATAGAGCAATTTCAAAATATATCAAAATAAGCAAAGTAATTCACACACAATTAATCCAAAAAGCAAATATATACAAACACGTATAAAGACAAGAATATACAGATAAAACAAAAGGGGAAAGAAAACATTAAGAAAATCACATCAAGTTTGCATATCTAACTAAATGGCTTGACTCTCTAGCGTCCCTAGTGGAGTCGCCATCTGTCGCAACCGGAATCGCGACGGGACAACGAACCAAAAAAGAAAACGGGTTTGAAAAGAGATTTGGGAGTCACAACCATAGTTATTCTGGAAAACTGGGAAAACCATAAAGACAAGACAAGTCTGCGAAAAACCAGATTTTGGATCCGAGAGTCAGTTACGCGTAGGGAAGGTGTTAGCACCCTACAACGCCCGCCCGAGGGCGGTACCTTTAATTAAAAATGCAAAGTCGATGTGGTTTTCAAAATGTTAATTTTGTCCAAACATAATAAGACAAAAATATTAAAAAGAAACAAAAATATTTTTTTAATTTTTTGGGCTCGACAAGGATTGACCTTGGTCCTACGTATTCTCATTCAAAATGAAAAATTAGGGTTACGTAGTTCTTTAAAAAATATTTGAAAAAAAGAATTGAGAAAATGATTTGATTTTTTGGAGGTGAACCTGACAAGGACTGACCTTGCTCCTACGTATCTCACAGTGAAAAATCAAGGATCACGTAGTTCTTATAAAGCTTGCTTGTTTGAAAAAGTTGATATTTTGTATTTCTGAAATTTTTGTATTTTTTGGTGTTTTTGAGATTATTTGAAAAAATGGTGTCACACGACGCGAACGACCGGACAGACACCAAAAGAAAAGAAAATAATTTTAGTATTTTTACAAAATAAGTGTCACACGGTGCGAGCGACCGGACAGACACAATAAAGAGAAGAACTTTTTTTTTATTTTTTTCTATATTTGTAATTTTTATAATTTTCAAATATTTTTCTTTTTTTAAATAATAATAAGATAAATAAATAAATAAAAGGATGATATTATTTAAAAGGGATAAAAGTGGAAAACAAAATAAGGGGTACATGAGTAATTAGTGGGAGGTACATGCAGTAAAGAGGTGGGGTGTGTAAAGTGACACATAGGGGTAAGAAATAAAATGATGCGAGGTGTGTGCACGGTTGCGAGATTAGTAATTGTGGAGGTGCGCGAGTGAGTAAACAAACTCAACAAAAATCATGCACAATGACACAGGGGTGTTGGTAAGTAAAATAAGGAGTGTATGAAGAACAATGAAACAGGCCTAATTGAAATATAAAGAAAGAGTGCATGTAGTATGGGCAGGGGTGTGCGAAGTAAATGAGATGGCAGGCCACTTTCTTTTATTCTCTCAAAGGAAAAAAATGAAACCCTAATTAAGGGTAAAGCTGTCCTTCATGCACGCACGACAACCTCTTCTTCTCGACACCACCACAACTCCAACCCTTGAAACACGCGTCTGCATAACCTAGATCGACGACGATGCTGACCACCATCGCGAGCCCTGCCGACGACGACACCGTCGTTCGATTCACCTCGTGTGAGGCACTCCTACACCAATGTCCACAACGTCTTCTCTTCCCGCGAATTCCGGATTTAGACACGGCAACCACATCGATGTCGCTGCTTGCCCTCACCGGCGATGCTTGGAGCCGACGACGTTGCTCCTTTTCCTTCTTGTGCGAGCCACCGCCGTTGGGTTTGCCACTGCTCGAACTTCAACTTGACATGACTCACAGTAATACCCAATCACGTGACAGGCCTCGACGACGAGGGCCTAGGGATACTTGACCTCCGCTCACTCTTCTCAGGCGTTCCTTCACGCGAGCACCTAGGGCCACCACCGTTAGCGATGGTTTCCACCCCCTTACGTCTATGTGCTATGATTGGACGTGGCTGATTGGGGAAAATGAGACTGGAATGGGTTTCTGATCCAGTGTGGTATTGGATTGTAGGGATGGGGTTGTGATTCTGTTTTTTTCATGTGCGTTTTGTTTGCAGGTTGAAATGGTGCTGTGATTTTGAAGTGGTGGTTCTACAAATGAGTGCGACAGGATGGTGATGATAATCGGAAGGATTGGTGTTAGTGTTGAGTGCGGCGGGAAAGTGGTGATAATTGGAGAAATTGGTCTGCGGCAGCTGAATGGAGAATGAGCTTTTTCGGTGTGTTGATGATGGTTGAGGAAAATAGAGCCTGGGTTGCTATTTTTTGTTTTATTGGTTGCGAGAAGAGAAGGATGAATTTTGGGTTAGATGATGGGTTGAGGAGCTTGGTTCTGGAATGGGGTTCTGATTCGGTGCGGTGTTGGATTGCAGGGGTGGGTTTTGATTCTGGTTTTTACGCAGGTGTGAGACGAAGATAATGGTGGGCGAGTAAGCGGGTGAAGACGTGTTCTACAAAATATAACTATTTCTAAAGTGTGTTTGGGTTCTGGTTTGGACCTCCTGCATGTGAAAGGTGTAGGTTGCACCGTCCGAGAATGAGTGAATAAGGGTTATCTGGTTTTGGTTATTTTGTGCAGATTGGAGATGAATGGGGGAATGAGGAATGTAAAACGTGTTATGATCAGAAGGATGTAAATCTGTGGTTGTGTGTATTGATGAAGGATTGACCCCAACCAAGGATGGAGGCACATGCTTAAGAAGATTAAGCATGTTTAGAAAGGTTCACTGATCCTTCATCCCTTTCATTTGTGTTTGTTATTTTTGATTCCCAAAGTTGACTTAGTTGAATCAACTTTAGTTGACTTTTGACCTTTGACTAGGTTTGACTTGTTGACTATAGTTACTTGACTTAAGCCAACATGCTAATCTATGTTTATTTGCTTTGTAGGTTAATTAGGAGTAAGAAAGCAATGCTAGGTGGCGCATGGTGATTGGGGAGCATAAATGAAATAAAGGAAGGAGTAAAGCAAAGGCATAAAGCATAAAGTAAAAGGCATGAAGTAATTGTACCTATGTACCTTTGGCCACATTTTGGAGACATATGAGACACATTCTTTGTCTCCTTTTGTGCTAGAACGAAATTAGCCTTGCACACACACCATATTCAGCTCTTTTGTCTCTCTTTTTTTGTAACCTAGACATGTAAAAGGGCGGAACATTTTGAAGTAAAAACATTCTTGTGTCTCAACCATTTGTGAGAGTTTCCTCCCTTGGGAGTGAATACTTTTAAGCCTTATCTTGCATAGCAAGTGGCAGCACACATCCACTCATCTTCAAGGTTGCCATGGCTTCTAGCCTAAGCTTGTAGTGGCGTGCTTCTCACATTTTTACCATTTCTTTCCTTTCAATTTTATGTTTTCTTCTTCCTTTAATTGTTCTTGGTTTTCTATGGTTTATGTGTTTTCCATTTCCTTTTTGTTTTGAATCAATGCATCATCTTCTTCTCTTGAGCTTTGTGAAA
>Ga0214545_1011504_pt1 | contig 12170 bp, 7 predicted proteins | sample CNSS4metaG_FD_160064 | JGI IMG/M metagenome (GOLD analysis project Ga0214545, IMG submission 160064) | Root nodule microbial communities from cowpea collected in UCLA plant growth center, Los Angeles, California, USA - CNSS4 | ecosystem: Host-associated > Plants > Roots > Nodule | place: USA... | reverse complement strand
TGGCAGAATCTGATTGGTTAATTTGGTGAGGTGGGGATTATGACACGTGGCGGCTTATGGTTGGCTAATCTTAAAAGGTGGGGATTGCCACATGGCATGATCTGGTTGAGTGGAGTTTAAGTGGTAGAAGGGGTGCAACTTAGTGAAAACTGGGGGTGCAGAACAGGTTTTTGTGGTCCACTTGAGCAAGGAGTGTGCAAATAAAAACTAGGGGTGCATTTAGCTCCTGATTTATTCTTTTTCAGAATTTCTTGATTTTGGACTTATTTTGTAACTTTGAATATTTTAAAATCACACTATTAATTGACCAAAAATAAATTCCAGCTGCATCAACAAACGTTAGAATATCCAATAATATTTTATGCAACTAAAATCAATTTTTACGCCACTTTTACCAAACTTACTCAATAAATCCAATAATCACAAATCCTAATTAATCCAGGAGGGCACACAACTTTCCAACTTTCGAGCTTCCATTTCTATGTGTTGGAAGTGAGAAAGTTGTCCTTTCAAAAACTTGCACACACCACTTTCCAAGACTTATAATCATGACTCCCTACCTACCCACGCCATATGTACCAATGGCAAATACAAATTTTGAATAGTGTGATCTGGCTTCACGCGATCTTCTTATTTTTAAGAAGGCCATCTCCTCGTTTTACCTGTTCTTTACTCATTTCTTCTCCATCTTTCTCCATTATTTGTTGGATTTTCTCTTCTCGAATTTCTCCTTACTTTTCCTTGGAAGTTGAATCCTTTCACTCTGGCTTCCTTTATTCATTGCTACTTGGTGTAATTGCCTTTTTTTTTTGCCTATTGCCGCCTTGTATCTGTTAATCGTCTCTTTTATTGATTTTTTTTGCATATCCTTTCTGTGCTTTCTGGACTAGATTTCTGCTTAGTATTGCACTTTCTGTACTGGATTTCTGCTTATTGTGGTGTTTTTTTTATTGATATTTTGCATATGTTGCGTTTTTGCATATTTTTTTATTTTTCTCGATTGGTTTTTGTGTATTTGTTGCGATTTGTCTTCCTATTTCATGAGCTTGTTCTGGTTGAAGATTTGTTTTAGCTTTTCTTAAGGCCATCCATTCCAACTTGCTTTGTTTGCTTTTGTTGTTTTCCTTGGGTTTCCTATTATTTCCTTCCTTCTCTCATAATGTCGTCATATGATCCGTATTACCCCTAGGCCACCCTTGCTCTTAGGAGAGAGTTTTCATCCATAACCACTCTTACTAGGGTCGGGGCATTCAGATGTCAGCAAACCCTTTGTAAGAGCAATGAGAAAGATGTGGTAGTTGCTACCTATGATGTGGATTAACCCATATGTCGAGACAATTCCATACCTCCTCCCCAAAAATTCACCTTTATGTACATTACCCTGTTTGAGAAGCCACAATTGCGACTTTCTTTTAATACCTTTGAGAAAGAACTCCTAACCATTATGAACATCGCCCATGCCAGCTCCATCCGAATAGTTGGGCATTCGTCCGAGCCTTCTGGGTCTTGTGCACCCACTGTAGTATCACCCCCTCGGCCAACATGTGATGTGACCCCAACAAGCCCAACATCAAGCCAAGGTACACCTTCAAGTCCAAGCCCATCAAGAGGACCAATAACAAGGGTCATGCTCAAAAAGATCTATTTGGGCTTCCAAGATGGCCCAAATCCACATGGGCTTCTCACACTCTTCATATGGGCCAAAGAAGATGTGAACATTTGAATAGGTGTATCAAAGAGCAGTAGAATAGCAATAAGATTGGCCCATTGGTTAGGCCTTGTTTTCTAGAATAATAAGTCAAACAATGTGATGTGACCCCAACAAGCCCAACATCAAGCCAAGGTACACCTTCAAGTCCAAGCCCATCAAGAGGACCAATAACAAGGGTCATGCTCAAAAATTTGGGCTTCCAAGATGGCCCAAATCCACATGGGCTTCTCACACTCTTCATATGGGCCAAAGAAGATGTGAACATTTGAATAGGTGTATCAAAGAGCAGTAGAATAGCAATAAGATTGGCCCATTGGTTAGGCCTTGTTTTCTAGAATAATAAGTCAAACAATGTGTAGTTGAATTGCTAAAATTGGGCTTGACTAAGCCCAATAAGAGATGTGGCCATGAGCTACCAAAGGTCCAAGGTAGACTAAGTGGAAGTCAACATTCCTTCCTACACCTCACGGATCCAAGGGCTAGGAATGCTTCCTCCTTTTCCAAGGCATCATCCAATGGCTGTGAGCATTGATCCTTCTCCAAGCCATCTTCCATGGCCAAGATTGAATGCCTTTCTCATCTAAGGGCCAAGAGTGCTTATGTGTATTTACTTTCATATAAAAGCCTAAATTTTAGGCTATTGTAATCACTCTTGAATCTTAAGCAATAGATGCCTAGTGTTGAGAGTACTCCACTCCTATTGCCTTTTGAGAGTCACTTGAGCTAGAGAATTGAATCATCTCCTCTAGCCACCTTCCTCTATCTTTTCTAAGATAGAATTCATTACTCACCTTTCACTCCAATTCCGAGAACAACCTTCATCCTTCACCTTGCTTCCGTCCATCCTCACCCATCCATGGAGCTCTCTTCTTCACCTTCATCTAACGGGTTCCACTATAATGTTTTTGTATTTTTTTTTAGCTAAAGACTCCTCCTAAGTAGATGTTGGATTCTCTCAGTGGGGTTAGCGTAATGAAATCCTCCTAAGTCTTTAGCTCGAAAAAGTTACAAAAACATGTTGGTCGATGGGGTGATACTGTAATGGGTGAACAAGACATGGAAGGCTCGGACGAACGCCCAACTATTGTGATGTAGTTGGCAAGGAGCGATGTTCAGAATAGTCAGGAGTTCTTTCTCAAAGGTGTAACATCACGATCGGATATTACTAATTTAAATAATAAAATATAAATAAAAAGTAAACATCATTTATTATAATTCCATTTCCCAAAAACGCGTGAAATTTAAAACTTTATTTCATCGTAAAATAATCTTAAATCCATACTTATAAAATTCAAGTAAAATATTCATATCTAATAATATAAAAGTTTACAGTTTACTCAAAATCATAATAAAAACTCTGGTAAACTTTTCTCCTAGATTACCCTACTTTGGCTCTATGCCTCACAAGATCCACCTGCAACATCATTTGCTCACGTGTAACGCAATACACGATCATCGCCAAACACAAGCAGATAGGGTGAGCTACAATATAAAACACACATATAATCCAAACATACATATTCGCACATCAAAGGATTTCTATCCTTTGATTCAATACCACATGGCCACCACCATCCATGTTCTACGTCTTTAGGTGAATATCTCAAGATGTCTTGTTGCCACACCTACAAGCCACAACTTGTCGAACATGTGCGGGAAACCTACTACGGACCACACTCTATAACACCAAGTGGAGTTTCCAATACGAACATAATTTGTAACATCCCAAGATTACCAAACTCGTCAACCAAATACTAAGGAGGGCAATCTATCTGGACCCATCCGTATGAGCCACAACTCGTATACTCACACCGACAACACTTGCCAACCCGAGCTACGACTCAAGAGTTCCTTGTGTTCATCCGCTATCTCGAACCACAACTCACGAGATGCCATTTTGAGACATCACTCAAGGAATGCCACGTGTTTAACCGCTATCCCAAGCCACAACTCAAGGGATACGTTCCGAGCCACAACTCAAGGAACATCCTACAAACTGACATTTAAGGTATCACCACAACATTGTAGATCACGCACATCAAAAGAAAACAAAGCTTCTGCCATTATGTTATTGCTTGGCATTGATCCAAAGCCGCCAGGCAAAACTCGCTTCCAGAACGCCTGGTGGGGTACACGTGTCGCCAGGCGCTAAACGCCTCTGCACACACTGTATCTGCAAGTATCGCTTGGCAGGACGAGCCTCACCTTCAGGTGTCAAACGCTCTTGTTGCCCTTTAGAATTGCAGTCATCGCCTCACGGTTATCGTACCGCCGCCAAGCTCCACACCAGTACTCACTATCACACTAATTGCAACTATCATACTTCATCTTCAAATACCCCATTCATTAATTGATTTACCTATGAAATTTCCATTTAGTCATGCTCATCTTTTCATTCATTATTGATCCACATTGCACTCTTCCTTCTAAACATAAGTACATCACTATTTCCACCCTACTATATTCTCTCTTAGTATCTTGCCACATAGTACCACATTTTTACTACTTGAATTGAACCATGACTAATTCAGCCACCCATAACTCCTAAGTCTCGTGCTATTGCCAATCCATTTCATACAACTGGTTTAATTAATATTTTGGACTATGATTAATATCACAATTTCTCCCGATTATCATGCAATCAGAGATGAATTCATAATAGCTTCCACGTATTTTATTCTCCATTTTCCCTTACTCCAAATTTCCTAATTCCATTAGCGTAAGTAACATATCACCATAGAGTCTCCAAGCCCTCATTGCATCTCACAGCCACGCAGTGCAGAATTCAATGCGTTGGTGCCTGGTGGCTCCATCAGTACTGCCAGGCGATGCATAGTATTCTGGGAAATTCCTAGAATTTCCAACACCTGTGAAGATTCCAACAACCCTAAAAAATCGATCACTCTGAGTGTTTCCACGATCCAACCATCAATCAAGTTGCCAAGGAGGTCTAATACTACTTTATTTATGAAATTCTAGTTTCCTTAGGGTGATTCATGCCTCCTTTAATCCTAGACGCAACATTCCAATCCTTGCCAAACCTTAAAATATATCCCTATCATTATTTATTGAATTCTCTTAACCCGCTGCACAATTTAACAACCAAATACATCTAATATTAAACTCTGTTAAAGCTAATTTTCTCCAAAAACATCAAAATCGAGACAAAATTGGCTCGTGTCACCTAGCGGGTGTTCATCACCGCCAGGCCATTCATCAAAAACCTAGAATCGCACATGAATTAAGATGAGTCGTTTGGCAACCTTGAAGACTCGCAAGGCGGTTTCTAGAAATTTTCAAGAATTTTGCAATTTCGTAACTTAAGCAATATTCAATCATCCATAATACATGCAATTCATACAATTAAACGATACAATTTAAAATGAACGGAGTCCAGCTCCACTAACCTAGATTCATTGCTTCAAAAGTGCACAAATCTTTGAGTCCTTGATCTCAATTAGCCTTAGCTTGTAATTCCTCCTTCAAGAGTCCTTCTCAACTCTCCCTTTGCATTATGATTCACTCTCTCAATATGCACCAATAGCAGCCTTAGCAAAAATCCACTCTCTCAATCTAAATACTCACTTAATTTTGCCTTAATTAGCAATGAGGGGAGGAAAAACGAAAGTTTACATTAAGCTAACTTAATTGTCATTCAAGGTTCATTAATGGCTATTTTTCCAGCCCCTCTTGACTACCCCTTTGTTCGCTAGGGTTTCTGGCCTTTCACATTCATGCATAAAGTACACTCAACCACTTGTGCTAATACTTTTCCATATCATACAAATTAACATTAGCTACCATAAAGGCTCCCACCACCCACATTTATTAATTAATTATTTATTTAATTAATTAAATTTTGTAGATCTTACAAAAGGTAATAAAAGAAAGTTGCAATCCAAACTTCTCAAATAGGGTAATGTAAATAAAGGTGAATTGTTTGGGAGGAGGTATGGAACGTCTCGACATATAGGTTCATTTGCGTCACAGGTAGCAATGACCACGTCTTTTTCATTACTCTTACAAAGGATTTGGTGACGTATGAATGCCTTGACCCTAGTAAGAGTGGTCATGATGAAAACTCTCTTCTAAGAGCAAGGGTGGCTCAAGGGTAATACAGATCATATGACGATTTTGTGAGAGAAGGAAGGCAACAATAGGAAACCCAAGGACAAAAGCAAAAGCGAACAGAGCAAGTTGGAATAGATAACCCTAAGAAAAGCTAAAAAGATCTTCAACTAGAAGTAGCCCAGAAAACACGAAGACTAATTGCAACAAATAAGCAAAAACCAATCCGAAAAAACACAACAAATACACAAAAACCAATATAGAAAAACGCAATGAAATGTAACAAATTAGTCTAGAAAAAATGCAACGGTACCGAATAAATCAGTCCAGAAAAATGCAACAGTAAGCAGAAACCTTGTACAGAAAGTGCAATACTAAGTAGAAATCCAATCCAGATAGCACGGAAAGGAAATGCGAAGCAACTCAATAAAAGGGAGGATCAACAGATACAATGCGACAATAGGCAAGAAAATAAGGGCAATTATACCAAGTAGCAATGAAAAAAGGAAGCCAAAGCAAAAGGAATCACCTTGTAAGGAAAACCAGGAAGAAATTGGAGAAGAGAGGCATAAAAAAGTGAAGACATTTGGAGAGGAAATAAGTAAAGAACAGGGAAAACGAGGAGTTGTCCTTATTGAAAATATGAATATCGCGTGAAGCGAGATCACACTATTCAAAATCTGTAACTGCTGTTGGATGTGGCACACATGGCGCAGGTAGGTAGGGAGTCATGATTATAAAGTCTTGGAAAGTGCTGCGCAAAGGTTTTGAAAGGACAACTTTTTCACTTTCATCACACATAAATGGAATCTCAAAAGTTAGAGAGCTATGTACCCTCTCAGACCAAGGATATCTCTATAAAGCTGAGGTCTCTATAAGAAGCTAAGTGATAGTTCAAGTCATAGAAGGATGTCTCTATAAAGTCGAGGTGTTTGTAAGAAGCTAAGTGATGATTCAAATCATAGAAGGATGTCTCCATAAAGCTGAGGTCACTACAAGAAGCCAAGAGATGGACTACAATATGGAAAGATGTCTCTAGAAGGCTAAAGAACATTCTAGAATAACGAGATATGCTAAATATTCAAGGAAATAAAGGAGAATCTTAATAAAATGTTATCTCTCCCATATTTGGTAAATATAAACCAAATTAGGGGATATTATCATTATTTACTGTTTATTATCTTTTAGTTAGATTATTGGAGAATATATGATTATGTATATCTATGGAAATTGTAACTAATTTGCTTATAAATAAGAATGCTACTCCCACAACCAAGGGACAAAACTATTTTAGCATGAGTATTATTTGCAAAGGTTAAGATATTCCTTTACTTTTATCTTCAGTCTAAGATTCATTCACACCTTTACTAGAACAATATCGTTTAATTTTTATATATATAATTATATATTTTTTTATTTTGTAATTTTTAAATATTATTCATTTATAATATTTAGAAAAACAATCACGTCGTGTAGGTGATTACAATCTTGGTATCTAAAAGGAAAGATTTACGTTTGAGTTGTTTTATGGAATCACAATTAAATTCGAGCTTCATATTAGATTTCTCTTCTTTTATTAATGATATGTGCGATGGAGATTATGCACCTAACTTTAAAACTGATCAGAGTTTTCCCACATGTAATGAGTTAATTAAGTTGGTTCAATGGGTTTCTTATGATCTTGGTTTCGTTTTTGCCATAGTAAGATCCGATAAATATGATGGTCAACCTAGAAGAAAGACATATGTATTGTTAATATGTGAAAGAGGTGGAAAATATAGGAAATACAAATCTGATGTAGAGCTTAGTATATATGGCACAAGAAAATGCGATTGTCCTTTTAAATTGAGAGGTAAACTCATTTCTAATGACGAAGGGTGGGTGTTGAGGGGTAATATGTGATTATCATAACCATGATTTGTCACATACTTTAATTGGTCACCCTTTTGTTGGTAGCTTAAAGTCTAATGAAAAGTCTTTGCTTGTTGATATGAGTAAGAGTCAGGTGAAGTCTAGAAATACACTACTTACTCCCAAAGAAAATAATGAAATGTAATATGACAACCATCAAGCAAGTATATAGTTGGGCCCTGACCTCATGTAGGTTGGAAGTTTGTCTTTCAGCCATAAATCATGCGGCTCAACGTTTGGTCTCACCATAACTACCAAGAAATTGCTTCCTTCCTAAAGTAAAGAAGTGCTCATATATCCAACTCTACAAAAAAATGGGAAATGGATTTCAATAATGAAAAATTAACGAAAATATAACTACGAGAGATATGTATACCTATAAAAGAGTCACATATCTCGATAGTTGCCTTGTCTTTGCAAAGCTACCATCACCAAACAGTCATACAAGTGTGCAAGAGCAACAACTCCCCAATCACATATGCCATATGAAGGTAGATCTCTAAACAACTCAAGGAAAGAGACACGGACGAACGTGACGCTTTTACCAGCAAAAATTGTGCATCAATAAGGGTCAATAAATATGCCCAACTGAAAAACTCCCACTGTTGTTTTTCACAACAATCATTGTAAAGCTTCCTCAACACACAAATGCGCCATAACAGTCTCCAATGTACCATCTAAGTCGTGGGGTTCATTTGGACATAATTGTTCCACAATAGGCAAATGGAGTAGAGAAGACATGTTATCTAGAGTGATGCTCAACTCACCAATAAGGAGATGAAAAGTGCTTGTCTCCTTGTATCATCTCTCAACAAACGCAAATATCAAGCCCTTATCGGCATAATCATAAAAAAATGTCGCAGAGAGACATTAGACCAGAATTCGATACATAATCTTGAATAGCAAGGTGACACGCTCAAAATTTATTTAATTTTTTACCATGTGAGGCCAATTTTATCTCACATCAGTCATAGAGAAAAAAATTGGATATAAAAATTACTTAAGTCATGAAGCATAAACAAAAAAAATATATTAACTTGGACTTCCCAAAATGCACATGCTACATGAATGATGTAGCTCGTCGACAAAAAGAGTCAAATGGACCTCCAAGAAATCCACCTTGTTCGTTTTCTTGTTGAACAACATCCTCGCGCTACTAAACAACCTCCTCGTGCTACTGAATAACATCCTTCGTGTCACCAACAAGATGATGAGGTAAGGGTGCAACTTGTCCAACTTCACCATGGCCATGCCTTCTATGAGCAGAAGTCGTAGGTCTCCGTCTAACTACACTTTGTGCAAAACTCTCAGCATGTGTTTCCTCTTCTTGCATAGAGGTATCAGATCGGTGTGTAGAGGTTTCGCGTGTTCTAGCCATATCTTTTCACAAAAATTTTACAAATGAAAATATATATATATATAACAATAAAAAAATAAAACAAAAACTTATTTACAACCAAACCCAAGCCCCCTGTATCTATTTAAAAAAATCACATTGGGGCTTGGGTTTGTTTTCTACCACTCTTATTTCACTTTTAGGGCTTCTGCCTATACCTCCTAAGATTTCTTCTCCACCTCTAAAATATTTAAGTTTCCAACAGTACCCCTCTGACTTTGACCAGTAAAAAAGTAATTACTTATCTCTCTCTCTCTATTTTGTTCACTCTTCTGCTCCTCACTCTACACCCCTAAACCCACTTTAAGTTTAACCTAGCCTCTCCAAACCTTAATTTCGCAAGCTCTGCAACTGTCATTCCCCAATTCTGCAACCTTGATTTTGTTCTCAACAGCAGCCGCACAAGTGGTGTATTTGTTTGAGTTTTGTTTTATTTGTTATTGTTATATATTTTCATTTGTTTCATTTGTAATTTTTTTGTGAAAAGATATGGTTAAAACATGTGGAGCCTCTGCGTACCGGTTTGATACCTCTGTATAGGAAGAGGGTCTAAGAGTTCTGCATAGGGTGCAATTAGATGGAAACCTACATCTTCTACTTGTAGAAGGCGTGGCAATAGTGAAGTGGGACAAGTTGCACAATTACCTTATCCTCTTATCGGTTAACACTAGGAGGGTATTATTCAACAACACGAGGATGTTGCTGAGTAGCACGAGAATATTGTTCAACAAGGAAATGAAGAAGGTAGATTTTTTGGAGGTCCATCTAACACTTCTTTGTTGACGAGTTACATCGATCATGTACCATATGCATTGTGAGAAGGCCAGGTTAGTGTATTTGTGTGTGTGTGTATATATATATATATATATATATATATATATATATATATATATACACACACACACTAGTATTTCTAACCGTGCAACGCATAGGATTTTTTAATATGTAATTTTTTGGGTAATGGCAATGAAAAATGAGTGCCATCTAATAATATATATGATGAGAAAATGATGTCTATATAAATTTATCAAGTGTATGATACATAAAACAAAGTGTCATCTTTGTTATGTAATCAATTAAGAACTAATTAAAAACATACTGTTGTATATTGTTATAATCTGTAAAAATAGTATGCTTCTATAATCTTCACCATTTAACAAACCTTGAAGCAAATGAGGTGGTTCTTTTAGTAGTGGAAGTTCCACTTTTTTCCATTTGATAATACAATGAGAATTGCACTTGCTTTGATGTTCTAAATTTTTTTACTGTTTCTTCATACCAAAGTTGACCTTCACAGTATTGGCATTCCAAGCAAGGTTGTCCAATAGAGTACTTCTAAACATAATAAAAAAAGCATTAGATCAAATGCATGTATTTAATGTCAAGTTATGTAGAATTGGTGTTTGTTTACCTTGCAACTCCATTTTCTAATATTATTCCCTTGTATTTGTAGTATCTAGTTAAATTGTAGTGGATTGAAATTCACGTTACAAATGATCCAAATTATGTACTTATTTACATGATTGAGTTTTGAATTAAATTTGTTAATTACCTTAATCTGTTATTGTTGCTGAAGAATGATTTGTTGTTGTTGAACCATTTCATTGTGTATTTGTTTCATCATCAAGACTGAACCTGTTTTGAAATTATTGCATTACTTCGAAAGTGCAACATATAAACAAAATATAAATAAATATTTGATATAAGAAGAATTAGGTTATAAATAGAAGAATTACTAAACTACAACTCAGTTAATGACTTCCTCTATATAACATTTTGAATAATTTATCAGATTGATTTATGTTGTTTGTCACTACTAAAGAAAACATATTTCATTATGTATTTTCATTGCGAAGTTCCAGTAAAAAACATATACATAGTTTTCAATATAAATTTCAAGTTAGTTCAGTCCAATGAAACCTGATATATTACTACTTTCAGAAGCATTGTTGTTGTCTTTCATTTTTTTTCTTCTGTTGTCTTCTTTTTATCTGCTAGAACAAAAAAGTGACTAATACAAATGAGCACTTTATAACGAAGTGTTACCAAATTACACCTCTTTGTTCAAGCTGTTTTCAAACTACATTTGTACAAACAACAAATAATATTTTTGTTAAATTTGGAAAATAATCAGAATATGTTATTTATTTTAGTATTCAAATTCTTAGTAATTGAAATAAAGTTAACTTTAAAAGATGACAATATGTATATAAGCATACAACCTCTGGTCAAATTTGATGGCATAAAAATTGAACTTGGTGAGAAGTTGCAATGGTCGTCATTGTCACTCTCTAATTTCAAGAATCTCATCATTGTCCCTATGTAATTTCAAGAAGGAAATGAACACCATTGCTACAACATGATTTGCATTTATTATAACTTCAGTTAATGAAAACCATTACCATTGAACAATTGAATAAATTAGATAAATAGTGTGAAAGAAATAATGACATACCAATAGTTTGGTCTTTATTAAAGAGTTTAGAAAATTTCCTTGTACACAACATTTTTAGTTGTGTTTGTGATATTTTCATCTTCATCTAGAATAAGTATTTTGAGTCATTTTTTTGTTTTTACTCTAGAGGTAGGAACATATAGTTGTCTATGTGTAAAAACCAAACATGTGATGAAGGATTATTTTGTTCCTTTTTAAGATTTTGAATATGGTGAGAGTTGATTAAGAAAACTAAGTGAAATCCCCACTGGACATTAAGATAGCAAGTTATCTAGATGTGAAGGTTCATTTCACAAAGCTCAAGAGAAGAACATGATGGATTGATTCAAAACAAAAAGGAAATGGAAAGCACATAAACCATAAAAAAACAAGAATAATTAAAGGAAGAAGAAAACATAAAATGGAAAGGAAAGAAATGGTAAAAAAATGTGAGAAGCATGCCACTACAAGGCTAGGCTAGAAGCCATGGCAACCTTGAAGATGAGTGGATGTAAGCCGCCATTTGCTATGCAAGATAAGGCTTAAAAGTATTCACTCCCAAAGGAGGAAACTCTCACAAATGGTTGAGACACAAGAGTGTTTTTACTTCAAAATGTTCAACCCTTTTACATGTCTAGGAGCACCCCTTA
>Ga0214545_1011503_pt1 | contig 12171 bp, 7 predicted proteins | sample CNSS4metaG_FD_160064 | JGI IMG/M metagenome (GOLD analysis project Ga0214545, IMG submission 160064) | Root nodule microbial communities from cowpea collected in UCLA plant growth center, Los Angeles, California, USA - CNSS4 | ecosystem: Host-associated > Plants > Roots > Nodule | place: USA... | reverse complement strand
ATATTGAATATTTTGATAGTATCATGATTCCGTTGGTGTGATTTTTAAATTTTTTTTATAAAAAATATTTAATTGATATATGGAACAATAAAAAAATGGGTATGGGTATAAGAAAATACCCGTTACCGGGTGGGGATGGGGATGGGTCAAAAGTTGTATACCCGTTGAGTTTGGGGATGAGGATGGGATGAATTTTTATTATGGGGATGGGGATGGGATCATGATACCCGTACCCGTCCCGCTCCGTTGCCATCCCTACCCACTAGGGCAGATAAGAGTACTATAAGTAGATACCTCAGAGAGGAAAGTAAGCATCCCCAAATCAAATCATATCTACCTTACTTCCTCTTGTTTGGTTAAGAGGAAACAAAAAAAGATGCCAAACCCTTATATCAATGCCGCAATTCGTTCATCAAGAGATCACGAAGTGTATTTCTTCATGAAGAACAAGTATCTGCGGTTGCATTACGCTCCCGGAACATATAATGACAAGATTTTGACTAATCTGCGTCCGGTTAGTAGTACTTTTCCAGCACTGGCATCAAAGTCATTTGATGTAATAGACTGTGCCTTTGACACCGAAGCGAGTGAAGCATATGTGTTCTCCGGCAACCGCTGTGCCTACATAGACTATGCTCCTGGTTCAGCACAGGACAAGATACTCGCAGGTCCTACCACAATTGCTGAAATGTTTCCTGCCCTAAAAAACTATGTGTTTGCGGATGGCATAGACGCTGCATTTAGGTCAACCCAAGGAAAAGAAGTTTACTTATTCAAGGGAAACCTGTATTGTCGCATAGCCTATGATACCAAGAAGATTATTGGCAGAATTTACGACATCGGTGATGGGTTTACTGTTCTGAAAGGTACGATCTTTGAAAGTGGAATCGATGCGTGTTTTGCTACTCATAAGGATTCTCAAGCTTATCTTTTCAAAGGAGACAAGTATGTGCGCATCAAGTTCACCCCAGGTTCATCTAATGACACTCTTCTCGGTGATATCAGGCCTATTCTTGATGGTTGGCCCGTTCTCAGAGGCATTTTGCCTGTCGACTAATCACGCTCTCTTCATCAACCACCTCAACTCAACCTTAGCATTGGAAACCATGTTTCCTTTCCTAACGTAACAAGTCTTCATGTTTTTGTCTTTTCCTTTTCTTTTCTTTTCTGTTGTATCTGATGATGTTTTCTTTTTCCTGTCTTTTGTGCACTTAATTATAAATAAAACTGGGTGGTTTTGGTTTAGTACAATTAATACTCTGTAGATTTATTTTAATTCATAAATTTTTTTTTTGACTTTATTCTCGATTCTTTTCGAAACCCAATCTTATACCAAAGATGCTGCCTTTGGTCTTTCTTACAAGAATCGACAAGTCTCGATAATCATTATTGTAGTTCCATCTTTCGCATCCTTCTATTTGGTCAAACTTTCGAAGAGATATGTTTGAAGAGATATGCATCCTATTGATAGAATATTTGATATACCCTTTTGTAACTTTCCTTGTCTTGAGAATTGATCTACTTATAGTGTTACTATTTTACCTCGAAATTTTTTGGATCATCATCCCTTGCTTTCTATTCTTTCTCATTCGGCTCGAGTTTCCAAATCACCCCTTTTTGGTTTCTAAAAATGTGGAAGTCTCATCTAGATTTTCGTTCACTTACAGATATCTTTCCAAATATCTTCGGCCACAACCATATTATTGTATCTTCGCCGAGTTGTCATAGTTAATCACCGTCAACTTGATAGGGACACATTATCTGTAAGATTGTCTGTCTCATTCTCTTTTCTAAACACTCAAGCTCTCTCTACCTTTTTTTTTTTTTCAATCCAACACTCAAGCTGATAGCTCTTAATAATAAATTTTTTATTGTGAAAAAACTTGATCTACCTCTTCTGTTATTTAGTTCATAGCCTCAACAATACAATTTATAAGCTTTCAATTTTCTGACTGTGCTCAAAACAGATAAAAATGGTTAGAACGGCTAACTTATTAATTATCTAAATTTCAACGGCTAATATATTAATTATCCACCATGATTAATTACCTACAACAACTAATTATCCCCAACACGACTAATAAATTTAAGTTTATTACAAACCCAAACTACAACCATTTGATCAAAATTAATATATGGTTCTTATTAGTTCCATTGCACCAATTCATTGATTTGTGTCTGTATAGAGTAGGTTTAACCCACACATTTATTAATGTTTTATTTTTTATTTATTTTCTCTGCACAGTATTGGTTAGACGGACACTTATATTAATTAAAATTTATTTTATAGTGTTGGCTTAACACAATCTAAATTATTTTAGTGGTGTTAGAGTTTGTCCACACTCTAAATTTTATTTAATTATTTTATTTTAATAAATTCTAGTGTCCAACTAAATTCTGTTTAGTCAATTCTAAATTTAATTTAGTGTTATATTAAACTCTGTCTAACCCAATCTAAATTTTATTTAAACTTACTTTTTATTTTAATAAATATTAGTGTTCGACTATAGACTGTTTAGCCTACTCGAAATTGTTAGAGTTGACTTAGTCCATTATCAATTTTGTTTAATTTTTTTTATTTTAATAAATGTTAGCATCCAACTAGAGTATGATTAACTCACTCTAAATTTAATTTAGTGTAGTGTTATAGATGTGAGAACTTAGAAAATTGTGATTTATGAGTGATTGTGTTTTAAAATAATGAGATCCTATTATTTTTTTGGTGATTCACTTATATCATGGAAGAGTGAGAAAAAGGATATTGATAGTATACAAAAGCTGAGTATCGCGTCATAGCTTTGACTACGTGTTTGATTGTTTGGTTACATTGGTTACTTGTCGATATGAGTGTCTATTTGAAAGATTTTATATCTCTACACATTGTGACAATAAAAATGTTATTCATATTGTTCATAACTCTGTTTTTCACGAGTGAACCAAGCATATATATTGAAACAGATTGTCATTCCACTCATCATCTTCAACTTGATTTTATATCCTTACCATTTGTTCCTTTGGCTCGAAGATTGTAAATATATTTTTCTAGTCGCACCTCATTTTACACTTTCGCTTTTTAATTGACAAACTTTCAATGCATTTAGCCGTAACATTTTGAGTTTGGGAAAGATGTTAGCAAGGTCCATGTTTTAGACCGATTTACTTGTGGCTTCTAGGGTTATCTTTATATATATATATATATATATATATATATATATATATATATATAATATACCTCTTGTAACATTTTATACACAGTCAATATTACACAATACCCTTTTTCATATATTTATTTGCTTTCTATATTAATATGCGGGTATAAAAAATAACAGTATTCGTTACCTATGAATATTCATTTATAATATCTATTTTTTATCTATCGGAAGTTTTATATTCAGATATTAGTTTTTTTTACATCCCTGACCTGATCACATTAAATTCTTCTACCATGTTTTATCCATAGCTCGTTTAACTGCTACAAAGTAGAAGTGTCACAGGTACATTACCTTATACTGCTAAAGTATATATTACGCTCAATGGCATGTTGTTTAAGTTAGACAATATGTTGCGTATGGAATAAAATAATTATATCCTGTAAATAAGATTTAAAGTAACCACCCTGGGTTTTACCTACTTTGCCTAAGCGTTTTGATCGACGACAAATTATAAAATACTACCTAATGTAAAACGCATGGCCCCTGAAAACATACTATTGCATTGCGGAAACACATATTCAATAGTTTTAATTATATAATATTGTTTATGCAATAATTGATTATATATTACTAATTAAACTATCATATCGTAGAAGCAATGGAGCATATTATTATTGAGTATAGGTGTACCAAATAGCAGTGTTTATTTATATCGGTCTGTTCTATTACTTTATAACTGGAAAACACGGTTAATTTGTAATATATAAAATATGTGTGGTAGTATGAATAGAACAACTTATCTGAGTTTATGCGATGAGGTAGCACACGGTTTAAATAACACAGTAAAGTATTAATTAATGTATTGGAAGCTGAGACAGTAAAGTGTAGAAGCCAAGAAGCTCATAACATTTGTTCATGTGATGACAAAAAGCACATGCACAATTTAGATAACATCTTCTTACGTGTTACAATTTAGTGGCTTTTAAGGTTACGTGTTACCCCTCGCTTTAACCTTATCCCCAAGTGCCACAGTCTCAGCGTCGATTAAAAACATCCAAAAATCTTAACACGTTTGCCATCATACATTACAATAATAAAGTTAGATGATGCCAACAGAAAAGACATGCAGCACCGATAACATTTACAAGGCTGGTTTGTTTTGACATGATAGATCATATTTGTGTCAGTTTCCACTACTAAGTAAAGATTCCCACTCCATATCACTATAAATACGTACCTCGGAGAGGAATGTAATAAGCATCCTAAACATCTCTCTTGTTTTGTTTAAGAAAAAAAATATGTCAAACACTCCTTATATCAATGCTGCATTTCGTTCATCAAGAGAATACGAAGTGTATTTCTTCGCGAAGAACAAGTACGTGCGGTTGCATTACACTCCCGGGAAAACAGATGATAAGATTTTGACTAATCTGCGTTTGATTAGTAGTGGTTTTCCATCACTTGCAGGAACGCCATTTGCAGAACCTGGAATAGACTGTTCCTTTCACACCGAAGCGAGTGAAGCATATGTGTTCTCCGGCAACCACAGTGCCTACATAGACTATGCTCCAGGTACAACTAATGACAAGATCCTCGTAGGTCCGACCACAATTGCTGAAATGTTTCCTGTCCTGAAAAACACGGTGTTTGAAAACAGCATAGACTCTGCATTCAGATCAACCAGAGGAAAAGAAGTTTACTTATTCAAGGGCAATAAGTATGTTCGCATAGCGTATGATTCGAAGCAGCTTGTTGGCAACATTCGCAACATCGGTGATGGGTTTCCTGTTCTGAAAGGTACGATCTTTGAAAATGGAATCGATGCGTGTTTTGCTTCTCATAAGGAGCCTGAAGCTTATCTTTTCAAAGGAGAGAACTATGTTCGAATCAATTTCACCCCAGGTGCCACTGATGACACTCTTGTGGGTGATATCAGGCCTATCCTCGATGGTTGGCCTGTTCTGAGAGGCATTTTCCCTGTCAGCTGAACAAGGTTTCACTTTCATGCATCGACCACCTTAGCCTCGTCAGAATAAACAATAAATGGTCTCATAATAATATGTTACCAATAAGGCTTCCATTGCCAAAGTTTGTTTCTTTCACTTTGATGTAACATTAGGATTGGAAGCCTGTTTCTTTTCCTAATGTAACAAGTCTTTGTGTTTCCTTTCCTGTACGTGGATGTTTCAAGTTTGTTTCCTATCATCATGTAATCTCTGCACTTAATAATGAATAAAAGTGGGTGGTTTTGTTTAATACAGTGATTGTTATAGATTTTGTGGTTTTTCTTTTTATTTTAAAATTTATCAAATGAACTTTCATAAAATAAAATACAATTAAATTAAATTAAATTAAGTTTTAATTTTAACTAATTACTTATATTAATTAGTAATCAATTTACACACTAAAATTTTTAGTGAAAATCTTGATAATTAATTAATGTCAATAACTAATTTAAAGTTTAATTGATCACTCATTATAATTTTTTTTATAAATTACTATCAATTAAATCACGATAGTGATCAATTATATTCTACTTTTAAAATTAATTGGATTATTTTTTAACTTTAAAATTAATTATTATTTAAAAAATTTCTTATAATAATAAATAATTATTAATTAAGAATTTTTTTTAACGATAAATAATTTATCAAAAGGGTAGTCATGAAATTTTCTTGTAAATAGAGTAGTCTTTAAGTAATCATGTTCTTCAAATAGATGTCTAAAATAAACAACTTTCAAAGACTACAATTTATGAAAGGTATCTTTGATTGAATTGCGTAAAATGGTCAATTATGAAAGATAAACTCTTTTTCTCAGTATGCAACTCAGTTTGGCATTAGAAATTTCAACTTAAAATAACTTATCAAAATTGCACTGATGCAGTTTGTAAAAAGCCTATGCAGGTTTCCTCTGAATTTGATATTTCAAATGGTGTTCCTGAAGTTCACGCTGATTTTAATGCTTTTCACATAATTGGAAGCTGAACCTAGAGAGCTTATAGCTTAATCTGGATGAAGTTTTAAATGATAATAGCTTTGAGATGAACATTGATACCGCTGCTGAATCATATGTTATTGTTGATTTTAATGTGGCCACTGAAATTCATGGTGCAGTTGTTAATGTTGCTAATTTTCATGAAACTAGTTTTGATTTTAACATATTTGGTGTACTGACTTTTGCTAACAGTGGAACAGACGCAACGCAGATATGTTAACCGGAAAATTTTAATCAAATTATTCAAAAATTCAAAAGAAGAAAAAAATTAAGGCTTTAATTATATCACAAAAAAGAGTTAGGAATAAATTTATAAAAATAGATAAGAAAAAAAAATTAAAAAAATGCTTAAACCTTAAAAATTCTTTAACACATAATCATTTGTTGGATAGTGATGAATTTGATTTATTTTCAGAATTAAATATCTTAAGAGAAATTATAGGTTTTGAAAAATAATAAACCAATTGACATTATTAATTATATAAAAAGAATAAATTATTTTATAAATACATATATAACTTATAGAATAATATTAACAATTTCATTGTCAATTGCTTGAGTGAAAAGATTTTTTAAAATTAAAAATAATAAAAATTTATTTAAAATCAACAATGTCTCAAGAAAGATTAAACAGATCAAATCTATTATCTATTGAAAATAAATGTTAAATAAAATTAATTACGACAATCTAATAAATAATTTTGTATAAAAAAATTAAAAAAAAAAAACTTATTTTTTAGATATGTTTTGTACCTCTAGAGTCGTCCCTGATAATATATTTTAGCATTCAAATCAACATTTCTTAACCGGGGAATTGGAATTATCGGTGAAACCTGCAAATTGGAATATAATGTAACTGATCTTTCAGATGGTATATCATTACCCTCTTTTGTTGTTTTTCATATAACATATCTGTTATTCTTTATAATCAATAGCTTAGAGAAATTAACGAGCCTTCATAATCTATAAACCATGATTTTTTTTTACTTGGGACGTTTCATGATTTTGAAAAGTATATGGTACTAGTTACTAGAGTGAGATTCTTTTGTGTCCGGACAAAATTTAATATTAAAATAGAAAGACAAAGTCTCTTAATTATTATTGATTTGTATGCAAATTTCAAATAAGCAGAGTGAATCATTTATTGAATATAATTAATATATTTTAGGGTTAAGAACGTTTTTACCCTCTAAATTTTTAAAATTGAAATTGTGTCTGATATATTTTGATTCTTAAATTTAAAAAATAAATAAATATAATATGTTTTAACCTAATTACTTTAACTTATTATATGTATTTTTTATATTAGTATTAGAATTATTTATATTATTTAATGCATTCTCACTTCATATATGCTGGAAGATATGTTTAACATAAAAAAAAAACTAACGTAGTTAAATTAAAATAATTATTTATTCATTTTTAAAATTTAGAGATTAAAACTTATCCAAATTTAAAAGGTAAACAAATTTAATTTTGAGTCATCAGGAAAAAAAAATTTAACCCTAATATAATTTATTGCTTTGGGGTTAGTTGATCTTTTGCGAGTATCAGTAAATGTTAAATGTTGAAATATTATGTGTAGTTCAGAAAAAGAAAATATTTAACCCTTATTTGTATTACTTTTATTTAAGAAATCAATTATAAAACAATATTATTTCCTTTTAATTAATTTGTTATAAAAATATGTGATTAATTATTTAAACTTTTTATTATATTTATTATTATACGTAATTATAATATTTAAATATAATTATATGTATAAATTTTTTATTTAAATATAATAATATTTATTTGTAATTTTTTATTGTTATTTATAGTGTTGAAATTATTATTATTATTATTAGTTCTACTTTCCATAATTTATTATTTTAATATAATAAAATAATATTAATATAATATTATTTAAATAAATTATTTATTTTAAAATAATTATTATATTAATTTTCTTTAATACAAATATGGAAAAAAAAAAAGCAAAACGAAAAAAACGATCCGTGCGTAACGGCTCCAAAACTAGTTTATACCTGGAAACAATGTTGCATCCTCATTCTCTATGGATGATTAAATTCATATATGAATTTAAATAATTCTTAATTAATATAAACTATTTAAACAAAATAAAACAATTTTGATGTTAAAAATAATTTAAAGATTTTTTTTTTTAATTCACGAAAGTATCAAAGATAAATTTGTGAGAATAAGAACAATCAAAATTGAATATATACCTTCATATATTCGACTTGAAGTTGACGGAGGTAAAAGCTACGCAAGAGGAACACCATACCCTTCAACTCTTTAGTCTCAATATACCATTTTATTTGATTTTGAATACCAATGCTGTCTTCTTCTTCTTTTTGATCAAAAAAATACCGATACTCTTCAAAAACTGATAATAAATTATATGGTATTTCTCGTTTTTTTATTTAATACATCTAACAGTAAAATAAAATATATAAATTTAGATTTTTTGTTGGATATTTTTGTGTTATTTCTCTACTGTATCTTCATAATACACCGATTACTATTAATTTTAATATTTTAAAATATATTAAAAAGATATTTAAAATATCAATACAGTGTAATTTTAATACTTAGTAGAAAACAACGCCAAAAAATAAATAGAGAATCTGGATTCAAAATATATAGTAATCTGTCAAGAACTTACTTTCTTTCTGCTTACAACATCATCAAATAAGGTAAAAAAAGAAAGAAAAAGAAATCCAAAACTTATACCTAGAAACAATATGTTGCATCTCATTCTCCAATCATTTATGTTTCTTTATATGCCCACAATCACTTTCGAAGTTCTATCTGGAATATATTCTCCACTTAATATCTTGGCATGGCTTTGGGTTCAAGTGGGGAAGAAAAAGGATTGTTCTTAGAATTTGGCGAGAGGCTTCGTTTATATTCTTAACCAATTGGAATACAATATTCTTTTGGTTAGATAAGAATGAATCTATAATGATTTTATATATATATATATATATATATATATATATATATATATATATATATATATATATTTGAATATTTTATTTCACATATTCAGTTAAGATACTAAAATAAATTATTTAATTAACTAAAGTGTTAGAAAATTAGAAAAAATAAATATAGAAAAGATTAAAGTACTTCATGTACAGTATAAATAGGTGGCTGGGAGAGGGAGGAATGTAAGAAAAATGTCAAACACTTATATCAATGCTGCATTTCGTTCATCAAAAGAATGCGAAGTGTATTTCTTCATGGAGAATAAGTACGTGCGGTTGCGTTACACTCCCGGAAGATATGAAGACAGGATTTTGACGAATTGCGTCTGATAGGGAGTGGTTTTCCATCACTTGCAGGAACACCATTTGCAAAACATGGAATAGACTGTTCCTTCGACACTGAAGCGAGTGAAGCATATGTGTTCTCCGGCAACTACTGTGCCTACATAGACTATGCTCCTGGTTCAATAAGCGACAGGATCCTCGTAGGTCCGACCACAATTGCTGAAATGTTTCCTGTCCTGAAAAACATGGTGTTTGAAAAGTTCGATTCTTATCAAGATGAATAACACTTTGACTATCTATAAATAATGCACAGGTTGTTCTACACAAAACCAAGCCCATGCACGAATTTTTTCAACCATAACAACTCCTTGCATGTTTCTATATTGGCAATCTTTGTACAAAGCTATTGTTCTAAACATAGATATGGAATCACTTCTTTTTGTTGCCAATAATTCAGAAAAGTCAACACCTCTATAGTCTTGATTGCTAAGTCACAACCCTCCTGCAAACTTAATCAAATAACCTGAAGTGAACTTTATGGAATCAACGTCCACCACACCTGGTACCACCAAGATACCTCAAAATCTATTTCACAGAATTCCAATGCTTTTTACCTGGATTTAACAAAAATCGATTGATTGTACCAACAACATGTGCAATAACTGGTCTTGTACATACCATTGCATACATCAAATTATCCACCACAAATTCCTAAGAAACTTTGCTCATATATGTTTTCTTAACTTCATTTGAAGGATTATTACTACAAAAAATCATGTATATTATGGCAGTTTTAATATGACGGTTGTTTAAAATCATTACTTTTTACAACATAATATGACATTTGAACAACTGTTACATTTTACACGTAAAATATGGCAATTCACCATAAAATATGATGTTTTACTGTCATTTTTTAATTAATGTTGATACTTTCCCTCTCACTTTTTACTTACCCCTCTCACTGGTGCTTAAAATTTCTCAACTTTTAAACTTGTCTCCCACATTTTTTTCTCGCACTTGTTTCCCGCTCATCAAACCCTCTCAGTCCGAACCCACATTTCCAAATTCACATTTTGTAGACTTAGTCAGTGACAATTACGTTCAGTTCACTCTCATTTACACATTTTTTTGTAGTGTATGTTTAATACTCTTTTTAAAATGAGTAGCAATAAGAGAGCTCACAGTTTTAGCATTTTCCATCTGGAATCTTTATAAAACCTTCTTAATGTAATGCTCTAGTGGCAGCCAAATCTTCTTTCCTCTTATGTCACGTGAGATACTTGCAAAAAATCAGTTTAGCAGCTCCCAAGTCTTTCATGGCAAAAGACTCACAAAGTATTTTCTTTAACTTGTCAATTCCCAAAATACTTTTTCCAACAATAAGTATGTCCTCGAAATACAACAATAAGATAATAAAATCATTAGAGAACTTTCTAGCAAAGGCATGATGATCAAAAGTAATCCTACTCTTGATCACCATAAATGACTTAAACTTGTACCACTATCTTTTGGAGCCTACTTCAAGTCTTATGACTCTTCTTCATCCTATACACATAATCTTTCCTACCTTCAACAAGAAACCATCACGTTGTTTCTTGTCAATCTTTTCCTCCAAATTAAAGATGGAAAATTGTCTTCACATCCATATACTCAACCTCCAAATCAAGATTAGTGGCTAAATTTAACAAAATTTGATGGATGGCATTTTTACCACATGTGATAAAAATCCACACCTTTTTTTTTTTGTCTAAAGTTTTTAACCACTAATTTGGCCTTGTACCTTGAAGATGTAGAAGTAGCATATGTGACGACCCGACTACTATTATTATTTTATAAAAATATGGATTTTTTTTCTTTTGTATAATAAGATTTTCCTTGAGATGTCACTAACAATAACATAACTTCATATCCAACTATATATCAATAGTTTACACCTTTGTAATTGTTCATAAAATATTACAAAAATATGTTTTTCTATAATATTAAGAGTTCTACATCAGAACGAAAGATTATCTATATTTTCAATATCTCCTAAAGATATTAATAGAAATTATCCATGAGTCAATCTTCAGAAGATCCACCTATCTCTTTAGGTTATCTTTGCTCTCTTTTTTTTCTTTTTTTTCCTTCTTATCTTATCTTCTTATCTTGTTATCTCGTTAGAAGGTTCTTCCTTTTCTTTTTAATACACACATATTAAATAATATTTTAATTAATATATTTTTACCTAATATTTTTTTAATATATATATATATATATATATATATATTTTATTAGTTTTGTTTTCTTCTTATTGTTATTTTCAATAATTAAAAACTACATCATGATAAAAATATAATTTTAATGTTTAAACTACATCAAATAAAATACGAAACATTAGTAAAAAAAAAATTAACTGTTATATTTAAAATAAATAATACAGTTTATTAAAAGTAGTAATGTTACAACATCTTGCTTCATCCTGAAAATACATTTGTCCTCTAAAGTCCTTTTGCCTTTAAGTAATTTCACCAAGTCATAAGTGTAGTTATCATGCTAAGATTTCATCTCCAACCATTATTTTTTTTTTCTTCACTGTCCAAAGCTTATTCAAAATACTCATATTCTCCACCATCAAAAATATCATCGAAAACTTACAGCAGCTTGCCAAACAAAAGCTAAAAGAAAAAATAGTACGGGTATTACTGGCATAATATCCACAATTGGATTCAAGAAAGCGTAGGCTTCGGGCAATTTCTCCA
>Ga0214545_1011499_pt1 | contig 12174 bp, 18 predicted proteins | sample CNSS4metaG_FD_160064 | JGI IMG/M metagenome (GOLD analysis project Ga0214545, IMG submission 160064) | Root nodule microbial communities from cowpea collected in UCLA plant growth center, Los Angeles, California, USA - CNSS4 | ecosystem: Host-associated > Plants > Roots > Nodule | place: USA... | reverse complement strand
CGGCCCCGGAAGGACATTGGTCGATGGCATTTTGCAACGTGGTCGTATCTTGCTTGCCAGACGGCACGAGGCGCTCGCACACCGTATGAGGTGCAACAGGCTCGGTGATAGTCCGGCGGTCTTGCGCTTTCGCTTCGGGGAAGACAACGATGGAGGTGAGTATGAACAATAGGGCCAAGTTGCGAAAACGCTTTGTCATCGACCTCCTCGTGCTTTGTCAGGCATCCACGCCCCATCGGTATGGAGCCGCTGGCTCGATCTAGCCGCCGCGCGCGTCACTGGCGCGCGCAAGATGACATTTATAAGACGCAGCAGAGGCCCGGACCGTGCACCTGCGCAGCAGCACTTTGCAGATGCGCAAAAAGCACGAAGCGTCATGCGATGGTTCAAAATCCGACAACTTCGTCAATGGTCGGCCTTCTCACGCCACTCAAGCGGGTCGCCGGATTCGGCTTTTTTGCATCTAGAAAGCCGTCGGCGCCCAGTGCTTGCTCTTGATAAGGATTTCGATGAGCGGCGCATCAGCCTCACTGGGAGCAATTGGTGTACGCCCAGTACCCGGCGAAGCCGCGGCACTCACGCGCGCCTGACCCCGACTGCTGCTGCTGAACCTCCGCGCTGTTCTTGAAGCGTCTGGAAAGCCATACCTGTGTGCTTGTTCTCCTTGAACACCGTGTTGGCGAGCTGGTCTAGTGTACTGTCATCACTGGCCTGGAGCGACTGGCCGCCCTCACGGGGGAAATCCGCCCCCTTAAAGCATCTGAAGATACTTCTCAGCCGTAGATGGTGAGAGTTTCCGACGACTACTTGGACCGCTCACCATCTCGTGAATGTAATCATGATCCGCGCGCGACACATTCGACGGCGGATTGCGACCGCGGCATCGAGGCAAGGCCTGCCACGCGCGCTGTATTCAGTTGCGGCTCAAAGGCATCTTCTTTCGCCAGTTTCGGCTGCTGATCGTTTAGTCCGGCGTGCTGTACCGATGGCGGAGGGGCAGCACTGGATAGGTCGAAATTGTGCGAGTGCACGCCCGCCTCCCGTCCAGGACGAATGGGTTTATCCGTATTCGGAGAAGCTTTCGAAGAGCTGACGAGGTTACGGCCGGGAAGATGGATAAAACGACCGAACTGGCCCTGAGTAAGGGGGACAGCTCTTGACGTTCAATCCAGACATCTGCGTGAGCAGCCCTCCAGACAGGAGGCTCTGGTCAACACCGCAGGGAGACGTCCCGCATGTGGTGTTACTCCGCGCCCCATCCGCCGGCCCAACGCACCGCGATCACAACACGCCAGGCATAACGGCAGGCCGCCAGTTCGCCCGCGCGGGTCCGTAAAATGATGCCTCGCAAGCCGGTCGGTATTCTCGCCGTTAACGTGGGTTACGGCAGCTTTCAATGGTCTCATGATCGCCTGGAAAACGCCACGGCAGCTTCCTGGTCAACAGGATCATCGATGCTTCACGGTTCGCGCGGTAGCGCGTCACGTATTGAATTGTTTGCCGCAGAGTTGCGGTGGCGTTCATCGATCGGCAATGAGATCGCTCGACGCTCAAGCCTCCGCTCCAAATCCGCCAGTCCTGCCTTACATTCGGCGACGACCGCTTGGGCACGAAGCAGCTTGACCGTGAGCTCGTCCTTCTGCCTGACTATTTTCTCAGGATCCCAATCGTCCTGCAACAGCTCATTGACCATGTGTGACCACCGATGATGCAGGGCCGGCGCTTAGCTCCAAGAACCCAGGCTTGGCATCTCGCCGATACGGGCGCTTGAGCCACGGGTTAAAGGTGGCGCAAACGATCGTACAGAAGCGTAACGTCTTAACCCCGGTGCGCGCCATCTTGTTGAGGACCGCCATTGGTCGCGAGCCCGTTGCAGGACAGCCGGATTCTGGCCCGCAAAGCAAACGGCAATCCGAACGTAGCAGAGTTCGCGATGCTGGCACGCGCTTTGGAAAGTGCATCAGGAGACGTCTGCCATCGATGAAGTGGGCACGTTTCAATTGAATACCTGGATCGGGTGCTGAAGGAATATCATGGCCAAATTGGTGCCGTCACACATTCAAGCAACCGACATGCCAATGCCCTCGAGCATTTTCATAGACAGAATCATGTAGGTTTTTTCGCGCCATCTGGCTGCCGGCGACCCTACTTGTCGCGACTGAAACAACCGATGTCTTGAGCAAGAGAGCGAAAGCCGCAACCACGAGCCTTTAGCAGCGCTCGCTCCGGCAGCCGATGTCGGCCAGAGTGCTCCCACCATTTTTGCGCAGGACGTTGTGGCGTGAGCCACAGTGGCGAGCGTTAACGCCAGAGTGACGGTGCTGTGCGGCTGATCGGCAGTCGATCCCCAATGCAGAAGAGCGTTGGAGGCTCCTCGCAATCTGATGCCACGGCTGTTCACGATACTGATCTCACGCTTGAATTCCGAAGCCGCGTTTGGCCCAGCCTGGTCGAAGATCAGTTCGTGGCCCGCTTGCATCCTACGTCGCGATGCTACGCAACTGCGCCGCTCGGAACGGACTGTCTCACCTTCAGTCAGCATGGGCATCTTGGATGGCGTGGGAGATTGAACGGTCGAGCCTACAGTGAGACAAGCACTCGCGTCCGAATATGCCAAGCTCAAGCCGATCTGGAGCCCGGACAATGTTCGAATGTCAAGAGCGTTTCGGTTTCACTCTTCATCGCGCGTTCTCGCTTGCTTGCCCGATGAGAGGCTCAAGACCTCCGAAATCTCCCGCAATTGATACTCGCGAGCACGGTGGAGCTGCTCATTGCGGGAGCGAGACCGCCGTCCGAAGATCCATGTCTCGCGGAATAAGTCGCGCACGCCAACCGTCCGTCAAAGAACAGATCGAGATTTTTTGTCCCCGAGCCTGGGCGCGGTGTGAGCGTCCCCTCGCGGTGGCAAAATCCGACGCCGCCGGGCGACGACCAGGCAGAGCCGCAGTATAGGATCACAGAGGCAATGAAGTTCACGCCTGCCGAGCAGCAGGTTGCACGCCTGCGCCGCACCATCAGTTCGAGCTAGGCACCTCGCCACACAGCAGAATGCGGTACCCGTACTCGGTCATCCACTAGGCGCGGGCGAAATGGCTGTCATAGGCCCTGCGGGCACGCTGCGGCCCATGGAACGGATTGATGTGCAGCACGAGCTCCAACCTCTTGCCAGTCGGCACCTTGGGCGTCGACGTCCAACAACCGCCAGTGGGTAACAAGGTGCTCGAAGTCATAAGGTGTCAGTATTGAATTGGTGGGCGCCATGTCGGCGACTTCGGGCTGAGGTTTCGGCTTCTGCATGGCATCTCGCAAACTCTCGGCGATTAGCGACGTAGACTAGAATGTTCGTGCGAATAACTAGAAGTACGCGAGCTTGAAATAGGCTACCTGTAGGCCGTCAGTTTCTTGAAAGGCTGCGCTACAGTCGCCCCCCGACTCACAAATTCTTTTGCGATTGCCCAGCCCGGATCTGCGGCAGGCCTTCCTCTCCTAACACCGGATTGGAAAGAGCATTCAACCCAGCTTCAATGATGGAGATGTCCTGATCGATCTGAGCTATTGTTGCCTTGCAGTCGAAACCCGTCCTGGGCTTCAAATCCATCGCCAACCGACGTCGATGCATCATTAGATCCTCAAGGGACTGACGGTCCTTCAATCGAATAAAGCCCTCTACAATCAACTCCATGGCACGTGACATAACATGACTCACTAAAATGTCGGAAAACAGAGAGACATAATAGATCTGCTTGCTCCTTCGTCAACGCTTGGAAGCACCAGGCGATAAAAGCGTCGATAGCACCCGCATCCAAATTCGGTGCAGTACATCTCTAAAGTATATTGCCGGTGTCGTTGTACGAAACGTTCCAATCTGTGGCCGGAGCAACACGCTCGGGCCGCAAAGGAACTGTTGGTACATTCCGTACCTTGTTTGACGACGCGCCGCGCTGGATTCGATCTTAATGGCTGGCGAGACAGGGTACAGGGAGACTAGTCGCTCGCGCTAACTTGGTCAGAAGAGGTGCGATATAAATCATGACGGCAACGGGAAATCGCCATGAAGTATCGGTGATGACGGACGAACAACACGAGCTGGAACACTGCAAGCAAGAGATTGCTCGTCTCAAACAGCTGGTTGTGCGCCTCTCTGCAATTGTGTTGCGCAACGTCGTAAGAGACGCCGAGAACCGAAAGGAACGCGCGTGAGTCGCTGGCCGCCCGGCGAACGCCAGCCACGGGGCGTCGTAGCGCGCCGTTCTTGGCAGTGCGGCTCCCTTCCGGGGGGAGCAGCGCCTTCCTTTCCATAAGGGCGGGGCTCCCATTCTGTTTATGGAGGCCATCCCTCAAGATTGGCAATTAAGCAGCCCACTTTATAACGCGACCGTCGATCTAAAACACAACGAGGTGTGTGGGTGTGCATCGAGATAGTTAGAATAGAGGCAGCGCTCCGCCTCGCAATCGTTCCCGCGCTTTCGAGCGAGTAATACCTGTTCATTCCAGAACTGAGCTACACACGATTGAAACCAAGGGGGCCGCCATCGCCCCAGTCTAGCGCTTAAGTGTTCATTACATGGACTCGGATTCTTGCACTTGCAACTAGCTTGATCATGTGGGTCGGAATAGGTTTGCTCTTCTGGACGCTTGGTTGATATTCGGCTGCTGGCGGGAGTAGCAGCGGGCAAGCACTTGACTGTCAAGCGACATTGGGAACCGTGAGTCCTCCAGCCCAATCACGTGGGCGCCTTTGTGCCGAAAAATACAGAGCCAAGTACGGTAGCACGATAAAGTTGGGAAAGTCTTGGTTCGTCTTAGCCGGTCATCGCACTGTTCAAGCGACGTCTCGGCAAGCCATTTCTCAGAGTCAGGATCGTTGACGCGATCTCGGTAGCGGGAACCGGGCAGCTGAACAAAAATCCCTGTGCCTCGTTGCACCCTTCCGCCTTTATCTGGTGCAACTGCTCAATGATCTCGACCCCTCCGCCGTGGTTGTGATGCCGAGGCTTTTTCCGAGGCCGGTAATGGCTCTTACGATCAATTTAGATCCCTTTGTCACTAATGCGTCACGCACGAATGACTGATCAATCTTGAGCTTGTCAAAAGGGAAGCTGCGCAGATAGCTCAACGAGGAGTAACCAGTACCAAAATCGTCTAAAGCGATACGCAGCCCGTGCGCCTTCAGCTTGTGCAGCGTTGCAATCGTCTCGGCTCTGTTTCCAAGCAGAACAGACTCCGTGATTTCCGATTCAAGCCGTTGCGGGTCCAGTGGAAGCATCAAGCGCCTTTGCGATAACCCTCTGCGAATTTCGGATCGCGAATCTTGAGTCGCCGAGACATTGACTGCAATCTTCAGCTCGCTCGGCCAACTAGCCGCCTGCTCGCAGGCGCGGTTGAGAACCCGTTCACCCAGTAAGGTGATGAGACCAATGTCTTCTGCAATAGGAATAAATTGGTCGGGTGGCACCAGCCCCCGCTTCGGATGAGGCCAGCGCAATAATGCTTCGAAGCCGCTGACCCGGTCCATCTGCAAGTCATAAATGGGGTTGATAGAACAGAGCGAATTCGTCCTTGCCCATGGCCTCGCGAAGATCGAGTTCGTGCGCTCGGCGGCCCTGCAAACTTGCGTCCATCGCCGGCTCGAAAAACCGCCATGTTCCCCTGCCGCCCGCCTTAGACCGGTACAACGCCATGTCCGCATTTTTTTAGGAGCTTTTCGCGTGTCGTGCCGTCACCCGGCGCAAGCGCAATTCCGAGGCTGCACCCGACGATGACGCGATGCCCATTTACCTCATAGGGAGCCCCGATACATTCCACCACGCGGCGGGCGAGACGTTCGGCATCTTCAGCGTTTCGGATATCAGATTGTATGATCGCAAACTCGTCGCCACCCAAACTGGCAACGGTATCAAGCTCCCGGACGCACGCGCTCAATCGGTCAGCGACCGCGCAAAGCAGCCCATCACCCACGGGGTGACCCAAGGTCTCATTGACCTGTTTGTAATCGTCCAGATCCAGGCAGAACACTGCAAAGCCAGCCCCCCGGCCGGCCTCCGCGATGGCCCGTTCAATGCGCTCGGCGAACAATGAGCGATTGGGCAATCGGGTTGCCATGAAGGCAATTTGAGATTGGGCTCTCTGCTGTTCGGTCACATCTTCGCAACTGATGAGCCAGCCGGCGTCAGAAGTTCGGCGATGCCCGATAGAGACGACGCGTCCGTCGCTGAGGGACTGAAGATAGTTGCCGCTGTCGTTGTGAAGCAAAAAGTTCTCCCGCTCCGCCAGCAGATCGGGCACCGTCTGGCGGCCATGATTTCCAGCGGCAACACTCAGACCGAGCACTTCTTCGAAAGTCATGCCTGGAACAACGAGCTAACTCTCGCATGATATCCGAAATGTTCCCTGAGAGGCGTGGTTGCCTTAATGGCGGTGTTTGGCTCACGCGGCGGAGTCCACCCCCCCTCGGGACGCTGAAATTCATCAAAGAAAGCATTGAAGCGCGGGATTTAAGCCTCAACGCGCGGTCTATTGAAGAAATCAATATAGACAATTTGTTACAGTCGCCAGGTTATTGCAGCAGATTTCCGCGCGCTATGAGACGGACCGCACTATGACTGATCGAGTGCCAGCCGTCCTCAAAGCGCTGGACAGCTCAGGAGACGCCTCCCTCAAGAGAGGGTGCGGCAGACAGCCGGTGCTTCATCGGCCCGCTAGCTTGCGTCCTAATAAGCGGCCCCTTGTCAAAAATGCGATACTGGCCAAAATTTCTATGGAAGGCCTCGCGGCAATAGGGGAGTGCCTTGAACCGATCGTCCTGAAAGAACGTATGGTTCTGCAAGAGCCGAAAAGGAATGTCGAGCACGTCTATTTCATAGAGTCGGGCCTCGTTTCGTTAAGGGTTGTCGCGGCGGGAAGCATGCTTGAAACAGCCGTCATAGGATATCGAGGTGTGGTCGGTGCTTCGTTTTTGTGGGGAGGACATTTTTCGACGCATCAATCTGTGGTGCTCTTCCCCGGAAGCGCGCAGAGGGTTCGTGTCGAGGAATTGCGTCGGCTCATAAAGGAGCTTCCTGAGATCCGAGAGCATCTCTTTGAGTATGTTCAAGCGCTGACATTTCAGTGCGTTCAGACAGGACTATGCGGGGTTCGGCACGATCGCGAACAGAGGCTCGCGTGCTGGCTTTGTTTGGCGAGTGATGCTGTTGACGCTGGCCCGCTGCCGGTTACCCATGACTACCTTTCGTCTGTCTTGGGACTCCGTCGCGCTGGAGTAACGCAGACGCTAAGCCGATTCCAAGAACAAGGGCTGATCCGCAAGATGCGCGGTGTCTTGCAGATTAATCGACACAAATGCCTCGAGCAAAGGGCGTGTTGTTGTTACAAGCTCATTTCAGGCGCCTATGCCTCGTCCGCGAGTCCAGCAAACGAGCGGCTGGGGTGACAAAGAGACGCGCAGGCGTTTTGATCCGCCTCTTCAGTTCATAATCGCGGCGACTTGCCGATCGGGTATCGCTCTGCGCAAAGCAGACAGCCGTGTCCGCGGCCCCATTCACATCCACCTAGTCCTTTTTTGAATACTAGCTGAAAGTCACGGTACTTTCTCGCGGCCGCGACATTCTCGGAACGTATTCGAGCCACTTCTAGCAGCGCTGCAATAGAGCGTGTTCAGAGCGAGATGGCGGGATCTTTTGTACGAAGCGCCCTAATCTAAGGCCGAGATAACACACTCAGGCGAGAAGCGAGATTATTCGTTGGTTGCGTACCGGGCCCAACGTATCGATGCCCAAATCATGGTCCTCAGCAGCGACCGCTCTGGAGTATCGGAGGCGACAGACGAAGAGCGCGAATTGAGGCATGTCATCGTTCGGCAAGATCGCGCTCTTTATCGATGGCCCCAACCTCCGCACAACCGCGGAGGCGCTCGGCTTCGACATCGACTACAACCGCCTGCTCGGGGTGTTTCAGAGCGGTGGCACGCTGCTGCGGGCGTTCTATTACACGGCGATCGAGGATCTCGAATATTCGGTGGCGCGGCCGCACCTCGATTGGCTCGAGTATAACGATTACAGCGTTGTCACCAACCTGACCAAGGAATACGTGGACGCCTGCGGCCGCCGCAAGGTGAAGGGCAATATGAACATCGAGCTCGTGGTTGATGCGATGGAGCTTGCCGAGCACGTCGACCAGATCATTCTGTTCTCCGGCGACGGCGACTTCCGTCCCCTGGTCGAGGCCGTGCAGCGTCGCGGCGTCCGCGTGACGGTTGGTTTCCACCATTGGAATCCAGCCGCCGATGATCGCGGACGAACTTCGGCGGCCAGGCGGACGAATTTATTGACCAAGCGCAGTTGAAGCTGAAGGTGGGACGCGATCCGTCCGAACGGTTAGGTCCCACATCAGGCGCCGTCAAGCGCCGCGGTTCAGCCAGCGTGGAGTAGCGCATGGCGGTGATTTCGTGCGGGTTGCGCGTGCTGCGCAGTGAGGTGATTGATCCCGTGGCCGCGGTCCATCGCGGCAGGGTGGTCAAGCGGGCCGGTGATTGGCGCCATCGTTGATGGTTCGCAGTGCCGTGACGCGGTGCGCTGCGCAGTCGAACGGCACCGCAGGCTTTCGGCCCAGGTCAACGCTGTAGACTCGGATTGGACACGGGATATTCTTGAGCCGCTCCTGGCCGCGATCAACGCACGTTGCGTTCATTTTTCCGTTCACCTGTCGCTAGGCATCTTCGGAGATGGAGAGCTGCGCCATGGGTCCGTTGCCCCTCTTCTTAGCCGGTGAACGACTGCCGCGATGGCCAAGCTGCCTAGGCCGTCAAGATCTTGGTCGTCTCTACACGCGGCAAGAAAATGTGCGACGTCGTTTGGACGGACTTGTCCAGGGACTAGCGGTGTTTGGTTCGTGGCGCCAAAAGCGCATGCGTTGATTGCACACTCTTTGAATGATGCCCCCTCTTAAGCAGGCTTCGATAAATCCAGCATGGAACGCATTCCCAGAATCGACGGCATCACCGTCGGCAGGTCGAACTTGGCGTCGAACCGCCAAAGAGCGGAAGCTTCGTTCTTAGAAACGGCGATTGCCCCATCTGGCCCGAGATTCACCAACACAACATTTGCGCCGTCCTGTGTGAGAGCCTTGGCTGCCGTGGCAATCGCATGGTGATCGGGGAGGGCCTTGCCTATTACTTTCTGCAATTCGTCAAAGTTTGGCTTAATCACGAGAGGTCGAAAACTGAGCGCTGTCCAATAGCTGGTCGGGTTGATGTCAACAAACAGGCAAGCCTTCAATTTGATCAATGCTTCGAGCAGCCCTCGAAAATGAGTGTCATCAACGCCAGGGCGCAGAGATCCGGAAAGTACAACCACATCGCCTTCGTGAACCACTTCGACAATCGAAGGCAATTAGTATCTTCATCTCACGAACGCTGACTTCGTAGCCAAACGTTTTAATGTGCGTTGTGCGGCGCTGACTTGTTTCCACGACCGTAAAATTCGAACGCGTGGGTCCATTGACGCACAGGGAATTGGATTGAGATACTTCGATGCGAGGCAGTGAAATAGGCTTGCGTCAGAGCGTCCGCAGAAGAAAAAAGCCGTGCTTTCGACGCTCACTGATGCCAGCGCGCGGCGTCAGGCCCTTTACCCTGCTTCCAGAAACAGCTGCGCGGCCCGCAACCCAGCTCGCGAAGATCTCGCCCAACACACCATGGGCCAATGGGCTCGTACGCTCGTGCGTTGCGCTCAGCGCAAACACTGGTGCGTTTGCCAGTAGTTCATCGCCGGCTTTCACCTATTACAACGATGGCAGGGCACCGACACGGTGCCTCAAGCCGTGGAATCCATAATCCTTTATCCGCGGCTTAGCTCGAATGGATAAAAACGAGCGGGAGAGTTGGTGGGATCAGCAGCCGAGGAAAACCGACGAGAGAGCAATCGCACGATGATCACTGGGGCGAGACCGCCCGTCGTGGCTGCCTGCCGTTCTTCCATGGGACGATCAGCAAGCGAGAATAACGCACGCGTTCGCGGTCCATTGGGAAATGGCCTACTTAAGCTGGGAGGTCGCGTCTTTCTGACGAACTGTATGATTTTAGAAGTTAACCGGAGTCAGCCAGATGGCACCTCGCCAGATCACGCGCATCACAAAGCATCGCGAAGACAGCCATCGGCGTATTCAAGTCAGCGGCGCGCCGCTTCCACTGAATAGACGCAATCTAACGCACCTACTGAGCTATGGTGACTGCCTTGTTTTCTACAAAGGAAGCGCCGGTGAGATCATGGCCTTCAAGATGGGCGTTTCGGTGCTGTCACGCCAACCGCTGACCTGCCCTACTCTCCGAATTAACTGAACCTTAAGCTTGCAGAGTGATCCGCTCAAAAACGCGCGGCCCTGAGAGCGGGCCGCGAGTTAGGCCACGCAGCCGTATAGCTTTCGAGCAGTCCGCACCCGTTTGTTCCGGCGGCATTCGCACACAATCAACACCCACATCAGCACGACCGCTTGGGGGTCCGTCAGCCCAATCCGGACCGCACAGAAATTCAACGAGAAGGAGCGGCATGGTAACAACCCTTTCTCCATCGGGCTCATTCACCAAGATACTCAGCCACGCCGGGCTCCAAGCGCCCACAGGCAAGCGACCGTGATTGCGGTGAAAACGAGTACAGCGCCAATTGCTAGCACAATTTCCATCGTCGGCTTCCTTCTATTGCGCGGACCACCCACCAGACGTTGTATGTGAAGGAATTCCTCCGCCAATCGACTATCTGGACACCATTGTCCGTTACTCTCACGGAGAAGGGGGTTGAGGTGCAATAATCAAGGCCGCTGTAGACTCCTGGGCACTTGGGCCTCAGTAGCCAATGCGACTCCGCACCGAAGTGATATATGCTCGGTAGCGTACCGGCGATGTGGCATTCACTTTCGAAGTCGTAACCATTTGTTATGCTCCTCCCGGTTACGCCGACTCTGATTCTGCTGTACCTGCGGCCTTCATGTTCGTATACGCTGAGGACTTCGCGACCGAGCGCATGAGCGAACGCGATAGCCGCTGAAGCCGCTCGAATACGTTGCTCCATGTTGCCTCGCGAGCAGTAACGGGGCGGACCCGAAATAGCCTTGAAACATCTCAGGCCCGCCCCAGCATCACAGTCCCTGCAAGACCGGTGACGCTCACCGCACCCAAGCAAGCACCGTGCCTTTCTTCCAAAACGCTGCTGTACCTCGGTTGGGCTGTGTATACTTGTGAAGTGTGGCCTATCTTGTTCTGTCTCCATGTCCATCAGGACGCAAAATGTTTGCAACCCGACATTCGCGGATCAACGTTGAACTCAAGTGCAGGTAAGCTCGCAATCGCACAGGAAGGGCGATCGCATCGCTCCGGAAGTACCGCTGACGCTTGCAGTCTACAACCCTGCCGATCCCAAGCAGCGATGGGAATTACTATTCTGAGTATCTCGGACAGTAAGCTGTGCATCGACAACAAAAGCCGCGTTGCGAAAGATGGCAATCCTACTTGGCTCTACCAATTCCAGGGGGTCAGTTGCTCAGCAGTGAAATTTTGTACTCCTAATGGACCTTTAGCGTGCAGAGTGACTGCCTCAAGGGGCGCGACGTCGCGGCGCGCATAGGCCGAATTCCGCTGATTACTCGCAAGCTAGCGTATGGTACGATCATGCTGCAGGCGCAAATCCGAGTCGTAACGCAAAGCACGAAAATGAGTTCATGGGCGCCTTAGCCGCCCCCATCATTCTCGATGTCTCTCCGCCCTCCTTGGCGCTTGCGTTATCGATCGGCTCCTTCAATCAAGCAGCATGTTCTTGACCCAGGTCATTGACGTTTCATTTTCCCAACGGGAGTACCGAGAGCGGCAAAGCCGCGGCGGCGTGCTTCAGCAACTTTCTAGTCAGGATAGTGACTCAGCCGGATTTGGTACGGTTGTTTGAGAACGATCCAGCTCTTTCGACTCTTGCGGACGCGCAAGCCAAAGGCCGGCGTCTTCCGGTCCATATACAGACCGGGCTTCAGTGACTGAACGGTGAGATCTGTGACTCCAAGAATGGCACTGCGGATTCCGACGAAGTCGCCCAGGCGTACCGATATGAAGTCGCCCGTGGATTCCGAGACGATGTCGCCCACCTTTCCGATTTGATCTCGCCCAGCGGCGAGGCGTTCTGGCCGGCTGGTTCTCTG
>Ga0214545_1011498_pt1 | contig 12176 bp, 5 predicted proteins | sample CNSS4metaG_FD_160064 | JGI IMG/M metagenome (GOLD analysis project Ga0214545, IMG submission 160064) | Root nodule microbial communities from cowpea collected in UCLA plant growth center, Los Angeles, California, USA - CNSS4 | ecosystem: Host-associated > Plants > Roots > Nodule | place: USA... | reverse complement strand
AAATTTTTTTTTTTATGTTAGTTTTTTTTTTTTTTACGTTTATCTAAGACTTAAACTCATATTTACATGTTTTTTAATAAAAACAAATAAGATTTGAATTAAATAGTAATGATTAAACTTGTAACATGATCACCATTTGAAAAAAAAAGTTGGAAAGAAAAGAAAGAAAGCATGTAAGATTAGGAGTGTTTAAAACATTTTAAAAACGAAGCTCTTTAATATATTAATATATAATACTTTAATTGTCCATTTATTAACATTTCTTTTTCTTTCCATCAATATATATTATTTTACAAACTTTTATTGTTATTACTTTTCAATGTCCTTTGATCCCTTTAAGTCTTCTTTATGCTTTTTATTCTTAGTACATTGATGAGATGATGAGTTAATAGAGTTGATGTGAAATTGCAAAAGCACCATATATAACTCAAGGTATGAGTGTTCCCCATTATTAAATTGTTTATTTAAGAGTCATTCAATTTCATATGCATTATATAACAAAAGTAATGCAACATAACTTTAAGTTGAGTAGCTTTAGGTTACACATGTACCAAACTGTGCCTTACATGGAATGAATAAAATAAATTATCTTTATTAATAATTTTAATTTTAATGAAAAATTTTAAATCTATTTCAAAAAATTTAACAAAAAAAAAATACATCAATTTTTTAAAAATCAAAATCAAATTAAAACTAACAAAATTAAAAGACCAACTTAACTTTTTTGAAAAAAAAAATCGAGTTATTAAATCATGCAATTTAGATAACTTTTATAAGTTTCTTGTGAAAACATTTGTATAGTACCTATGAAACTTTCACTTTTTACCAAAATTATATAGATAGCACATATGCACCCATATTCATTTGAAATGCTCAACTAAGATTTATAATATTTGATGTTATAAAAGTATTTAAAATTTAACTTGTTAATACGTTATTATATTTATTTATTTCTCACTGAGCAATTAACTTTAAACTGGACTTCTACACGCACAAGTCCATCAACATTTATAAAGTTGATAATACAAGTTTGCAGATAGCTCGTCTGTGTATTAATATTTTTATTACAAACTACATTATAGTTTCCTTTTAGATTTTTATTTTTTACTTTTAAAATTTAAATACATTTTTCAATTAGATTGTTATCTTTTTATTTGTACAATTTAAACTTTATATTTTAAATTCAAACTTTGAATTTGAGGAGATTGAATTGAATACAGTGAAACTCATTTAACTAATGGAAAATTACAGAATAAAATTATTCATTAACGAGGCGGTATTTAATTAACAATCATTAATGTTGTCTGGGTTTAATAAAAGAAAATGTTAATATACATTGAGTCATTCTAATTATACTATTAATAACATAAAATTTGTCCTAATATTTTTTTAATCAATTTTTTTTAAAATTTATATTTAAAGATCATAATACCACCTTAGTGATGAGCTTCTCATATTATTCAACAATAACACCTTATTCTATTATTCTATAATTATTGCTTCAATCACAACCTGTTTTTTATTATGCAAATAAACACAACCTAAATGTAGAATTACTTTTCATTTTTGTCTTGCTTGTAATTTCATTCTATTTTTTATTTGATACAAATGATTTTAAGCACGTAACTCGAAAGCTGCATATTTTTCTTACATGTGTGACGAAAGAAGAGTATTCAAAGTGCATTTGGTTGATGGTTGTTTCTTAAAACTATTTTCTACATTTAAAAATTGAAAACATGTTTGACGTTATTATTTTTTCGGAAAATATTTGAACAAGTTTTTCTTCTTAAAGGGTATTCGAATTCTTTTGAACTCTGTATTTTTAATTTGTTATTATTCAGATTCAATTTTATGTGGTTCTAATACTCCCTCTCACTCGCTTTCTTTTGTCTTTTAAACTATAATTTAATAAAACTTCTTGAATAAATTTAAATAAAATAAAATAAAAAAGCAAAAGATCCATAATTCGTCCTTTTCTTGTGTTTCAACACATGAAAGAAACATAATCTGGTTAAACAAGAGCATGGTAAATTTAAGTTTCTCTATTCAAAGACTTATTTTAGGTTACATGTCCAAAACTCATGCTTAAGCCGGTTAATTAGATCACTCTTATTTTGAAAACCCATGGAATTAATATGAAATGTGACAGTAACTCCACAATTTTTTTATTATATTCGTTTTTATTATATTATTTTCCATTTATAAAACTCAATTTCAATTTTTTCACTTCAATATCTGACAATATTTGAATTCAACTTTGCAGGAATCGAGGTAATATAAGTAACTATGTATTTTTCCATGGTCCACGCCAAACGATATTTATGAAAAGATTAAAAATAAAATTTAGCAGAAGAATAAATATCTAACAAAAATAAATCTTTTTCTCCTTTCTTTTCCCTTTTCTTTACACAGAATCGACGCACAAAAGATAGAACTTTCAAAACAAAAGGACAGAATCCAAGATAAAATCTTGTGGCAGTAATAATTCATTCAGATCATAACCTAAAAAAACTAAATCTAAAACCCACCTTCCAACAGCGAAAACGGATAAGGCGGCAGAGCACTCCCCTCCGCCGCCATTTCCCCAAAATAACTCCCACGCCCAAAATACCCACCTCCCATCGCCGGCGCCGCCGGCGTCACCACCGTCAACGGCGTCGTTACTCCGCCGCAATTATACCCATAGCACCCCTGTTCCCCCCAATACCCCGCCGTCGCCGGCGAACAAATAATATTATTACTGTTATTATCGATTTCCAAACCCGTCTCCGGCGACGAAGACATGATGTTGTTACCTTCGTCCTCTTCGAACTCCGTCTTGATGCCGGACGAGGAAGAGGAGGAGGTCGCCGCCGTCGAGGGCGGAGGAATGAGGCGTCGCTTTTTCTCGCCGAGGTGTTTTCTTTCTCTTTCTCGGAGAATCCGAGAGAGAACCTGCGGGTCCTCCACAACCTTTGACAGAAAAGCCATCATTTGCTGCGGTCGTTTTTCCGTTGTCTCTAACCTCTTGTTCATTCCTTGAAGCTCTTCCTCCAACGCTTTCTGCTCCTCCTTCAACTTCGCTATCTCCAGCACCATGGCCTCGTCGTCCAACTCCTCCAGCTTCAGGGTATGCAAATGCAAATTGCTGCTCCTACCTCCGCCATGCTTCCGCCGCACGATGTTCCTCAACAAATGCTTCTGCCCCCGCAGGAACCACTCGTTCGCGAATTCCCACCGATCCGGATCCACCTTTCTGAAACCCTAACAAACATAAAATAAAAAAAATACTCAAATTACCCGAATTTAGAAAATATAAGAGCTGCCCAGAAAGAAAAATCTAATTTTGTGAAATGGGGTTCCGTCGAAATTATACAAACTCATCAAATTATCAAATTTCATAACTGTCTTTGCTAACATACCTAAGTTATATACAAGCTTTTCTTCAAAACTTAAAAACTGATTTGTTCCTTAAAAACTAGTTCCAAAATTCGTTCAAAAACAAATCAAAATCAAAATTTGAGTAACATATGTGTTTTTGTGAAAAGTTTACATTGTAGGCAAGCTTAAATTATGAGTGATAAGCAAAGAAGGTAATTAAGAATTGAATAAGATTGAGAGTGATACTAACGTAGGTGTTGAGTTGGCGAACGAAGCTGGAGAAGTTGTTGTGCTTGAAGAAAGCAGGGAGGAGTGAGTGAGAGAAGTCGAGGGGGTCGAGGACGATGAAGCTGTTGTTGGCTGGGCCCCACGTGATGAGTTTATCGGTGGTGGGATCGTTAACCATGTTGTAGGTTTTTATGACAAACGGTGCGATCACGTTGTTGATGTTGTTGGTGTTGCTGATGATGTTGTGTTCCATCATTCCATGAAGAAAAAAGAGAAAAGGAACAGAACAAGAGGAAGATGAAGAAGAAGAAACAAGGAGGGATGGTGTGTGCGAAGTGTGAACGTGGGTGTCTGAGTTTTTCTCTGTCCGTGACAGAGAGTGAGAGTGAGTGAAAGAGAGAGAAAGTGTGTGTGTGTGTGTGTGTAAGAGAGGTGTGAGGGTGAGGTTTTTTTCTTTGGATGAGGGAGCACCGCGTATATAAAGGGGACGCGTGCACAGTAATACAGAGGGCCACGTGGCGGCCATCCAGAGGGCTTACGATATTTGCTCCTGGATCGTGGTGGGACCTATGCTCGGTACACGTCACGCTTCGGATGGAGATATTTTCCTAGAGAGACCACGCGCCTTGATGGCGCGTGGGGTTCTGGAACGCAATGCTGTGGCGGTTGGCGGTGGTCCCCGCCCTCGGGTGAGGACAAGGGCGAGTAAACGACAGCGTGGTTTTGGTCGAAAGATGTGAGTGAGGCAACTCTTTTGTGCTGGCTTTGTCACTTAATGTTTAATATTTCCTTTTTAATATTTTCTTTTCAGCATAAAATGTAAAAAATTGCGGATTATCACGTTTTTTCTTAATATAAAGTTGAATATTTTTTTTCTGTAAATATTTAGCTTAAAAATTGTTGATATAATTAAGGATTAAATATATTTTTGGTCTTTTAATTTTTTTAGTGAATTTTGGAATTAGTCAATTTCAAAATTTTTGACTAATTTAGTCTTTCATCTTTCAAAATACGTGAATTTAGTACTTTTAATCAAATTTTGTTAGATTTATTTTATGTTTTGTACGCATTTCAAAGTTGTATTTGAGTTGTTTAAACTATTTGACACATTTTTACTTTAATATTAAGTCAAATACTATTATGAAACAAAATTTGATTAAAATGACTAAATCCATATATTTATGAAATATGAAGGACTAAATTGGTCTAACGTTTCGAAATAGACTAATTTCAGAATTCACTGAAAATTAATGAAAAAAAACCTATTTAATTCTATAATTAAATATAATTCTTAGTTTTTGGATTTTCGATAATTTATTTTATACATTAATAACTAACATTATTTTTCCTATATATTAATGATGCTGATTGGAAAGAATAAACAAAATACAAACTTTTCAATAAAAGGTGTAGTAATACAGTGTTTTCTATTAAGTCTAAGAAATTTTGAATAAAAAATTGTATTCATTGATTTCTTAAATAAAACAGTGCATTGTAGGATCCAATTATTTGAATCATGCATGTAATGAAAATTTTGGAGAAAAACGAGCTGAAAAGAACATTGATGAAGCTACCTCTTGTTTCCTTTAATTGTTTTTGGAATTATTTATCTGTAATTAAGGCTGTGAGGAAATAGAATTGTTGATAATAGTCAAATAACCAAAGTCTGAAGCAAATCCATTAAAAAATGGGACAATACCAAAACATGAATTCGAAAAGCACCAACTAATTGAACAACAAATAATCATCTAAGGCTTATATTTATATCATGGCATTTCCCACAATAACAATGAATTTTGTGTCTACAAAGTTTAATTCGTTCTTGGAAATTAAAACTTCTTTCTGGAAATTTTTTTTTGTTTTGAAGCATGCACAATTCCTATAATTAGCCAAATTAGCGCACTCTAAATTAGTTTAAAACTCTTATAAAATTTATTCAAAGAAAAATTACCAATATATATGTTAAACGCCATACATTTTAAATAAATTATAAATAATAGAAGATAAATTAATTTTGAAAAAAAGCATAATAAGTAGTGAAGTTATGAATGAAATTGTAAAAATAATGCGACAATAATAATTTATTGGTTATTGGTCAAAAATATTTTTAAATAGCGTAACTACTTTAGATATCAATTTATAAAATAAAAAATTATTAATTACTAAAATAGTCATTATTATGAATAAAAAATTATAAATTTGATCATTAAATTGGTCTTTAGATTTAGTTATCATAATTTTGACTAAAAAAAATAATTATTAAAAATTAACTATTTAAATTTAGGTTACAAAAGTAAATTAATTTTTAAATTAATTTATAATTAATTAGTGACTTATTATAACTTTTTATTTATAATAATAATTATTTTAGTAACTAATAATTTTTAATTTTGTAAATTGAGGATAAAATAACTAACTATTTTTATTTTTAAAATTAATTTTTAATTAATATTTTTTTTGTGTGTGTATTTAATGGTTATTAAATACATATATATTGTGTCTCACACAATTATAATGTATTTGGGTATCGAGTTATGTATTTCAAACTCGGTCAACTCAATCATGTAATATTAATACTAAAATAATAGTTAATTTGTAATTCAATCTATATATTATATATGTGCATTGTAACCTTAAAGAAAAAATAAATTTCAAAACAACAAATGTAATTTTCATGTTAGTATACGTAGTTTATTTTGTGTTAGTAAACGAGTAAAAAAATGTGTTACTTAGCATGTGTTTTAATTATCTATTTGATGTGTGATTTGTCTTGTATTGAAAATAATGACATTATAATAACATTTCTTCCGAAAGTTTTTCGGTAAATGAAAAATCTCATAATGTCAATATAAGTATCTGAGAAGAATTGGACCTTGTCTAATATAATTAGCAACGCAATTTTTTCATAGTTAAATATAAATTACAAAATTATGAAAATCAATTAAATAAGATATTAATTTTACAGAGTTTGTATCATTTAACAAAATTTAATTAACAAAACTGGTTCTAAAAGAGAAGATGTTAAAAGTTATGTGAGTTATGAGTTAACAATTAACACGAAGTGAGAGTGACTAGTGTGCCGAAAAAGGTACAGTGATGACTGTAGAAAGGTGAACACGCGCGGCAACAGAGCGTGTTATAGGATAGGATAAGATAGAAGAGAGAGAACGTTTTTTTTTTATTAATTTGAATTTAGCTAATACAATACAAATAGTTAGGGTTGAAATTGTGCAATTAGAAAAAGGAAAATTAAATTAAAATATTTCTGTAAATAAGTTATTAAAAGATTTCAAGAAATTGTATATAATTTTTTATGAGTAATTAATTTTTAATATATATATTTTAAAAAATAATTCATGTAGAAACTTTAAATAAAATATGTTAATTGGTACACTCATTTTTTTAGGGATTCATTATTAACACTCTTTACTCCTTCAGTCGTTGGATGGACCATAAAGTCCATATTCGTGTCTCTTCCTAATTGGCTCATTTCTACATTATTATAACCCTTTCCCACTTTTCAAGTGCTGCTTCACCATTGGGGAACATATTTTTATATAGCCATTATTCTCACACTACTCATTTTTTTCATAAAAACTTATGTAGTTTCTGAAAGAAAGGAAAACAAATGCAAAGTTGAACGAAAATGAATGTTTTTTTATTAAGATAAAACTATGACAAAATATATATGATAAAAGAGATAATATCTCGGATACATGATGATCGAGAATAATTCTATCATTAGATGCGAAATCGAGATATTAGTGTCTTGAAGGGTGGAAGAAATAACTGATATTTAAACCGTTTTAAACTTATTATTGGACATAATGGAAACACTTTTTTATTAATTCGAAAATTGGTTTTTGAATTTTGATTTGATTTTAGTGATAACAACAAGAATATTAATGATATGTTGCATGATAGTTAAATGAGATTATGAAAGAGGAATCTACTTACCCCACATATCTATAATGGTATTGATGATCTCTCATATTTTATTGTTAATATAATGTGCATGATTGGTTCTCTCATTTGGGCAAGGTGTGATCCATTACTTGCCCAAAGAAGAAATGGTGCTGCAAAATTTTATTGTTGAGAGTTCATTCTTTTGAATACTTTAATCTATCTTACCCACTTCACGTTCCAAAGTGTTTGACGTGAATAATATTAAATGTTGTTGAAGAAGCATTACCTCCAAGAAAACTTCAAAACAATACTTGGCTACATCACCACCAGTCATTCTTGCAAGATAAAATAATATTTTTAGGTTAAAGAAAGCAAAAATCTTTTTCTTTTTTAGGTTTTAAGTAGATAGGTATGCTTCATTATTGAGTATAATATGGAGGTAGCTATGTTTAGTTCAACTTTTTTTAAGTTCTCCTATTCGCTTATGCAATCCAATGAAATTTCGTGATTTCGCAATGATATTGGTGAAGCTAAGGAGATAACAAAAGTGCATGTCATCGGATAATTAGGTTAATTTAAAGTTTTGAAGTTTGATTTGTGTCTAAAGATGATTCATTGTTATACTAGAGTGATTTCCAACCGAACATTCATGTTAATGTTAATGTTATCTCAACTTTTATGGAGAATAACCATTACTTAGTGAAAAATATTAGGATTTAAAACGAGTTACAAAAATTTTTATTAGATAAAAACGATAATAAAAATAAAAAAAATTATAAATTTATTGTCTTAAAATTTTGAATAAAGTACAATATTCTAATTTTTATATAAATTTATTCACAATTTATTATAGAACAGAATATATTTTATATTTTTCTTCAAACAAAATTTATGATATAAGAATTGATAATTAATTATACAAAAAAAAAAAATTGTTATCAAGTGTTAAGTGTTCAGAAAGAGACGTTTTAATACATAGAGATGCATACTTGAAGGAAAATTGTTAAGAATTTAATGTGACTTAAGTTTCATATTAAATAAAAATTATTGAAATGAATAATAGTTAAGTAGATAAAACAATAAATTTATTGTTTTAAATTTTTTTTATTAAAAGTGGTGTTATGATATTTTATATAATTTTATTCACGAGTCATTGATGTTAAATTTTTCTTGAGAAAATCTCACAAAAATTAACTTGAAATGATAATTCTTATAAATTATTAACGTTTCTGATAAAAGAAAATAAAAGGATTTCCTTAATATAGGTCATTTTGATGAAGCTATTTTACCTAATTTGATCTGACTAATAAAAATCTTAAAAATAGAATGAAATTTGTATGTATAGCAGAGAAAGTGGAAGAAGTTGACTTTAAATACAATAAAGTGTAGGATATTTTTGAAAAGAGGGGAGAATGAGGCTTTTTATTATATCAACACTTTCTTCTATCAATTTGTAGATGCACAAAACTTTTGTTATGTTTTCAAAAAATAATCATTACTAGTATTGCTATGTAAGAATCTATACATTCCTTTCCAATATTTATCTGGATAAGTAAAAAAGAAAACTTGTCTTACTAATTGACATTCTCAATGTTCTTTTTCTTTTTACTTTTCCATTAGTACCTTATAGTTCTAGAAGTTTGGTTAATATTCATAAAAAAAGAAATTACACTAATAAAGAAGGTTAGTTAGTAACATTTTATATATTTTTTCTAATAATATCTTTTAGAACATAATATCTAAGAAAAAAAGTTTTTAGTGAGTAGGTAAAATGGAAGATTTAAATCATAAGATTATACGATTTTATATAATATATACAAATTAGATTTCATAGTAAAATTAATAAAATCATCGTATAAAATCATAAAATTTTATAAATTTACATTTTCTTTAAATTTTTTTGTTCCATTATCATTTTTTCACTACTAAAAAAATACATATTTTCTGTCATTTTTTATTTTTAAAAATTCTTAGGAAACACTTGTAAATTTTGTTATGAATAATAGTTTACAAGAATTTGCTATCATTTTTTTGCAAAATATTTTACACAAAACATTTTTTTGCATAAAATTTTGTAAAAAATACTTAAAAATTTTATAATTTTGTAGAAAATAATTAGTTATGAAAAATTTACCTACCAATTAAAATTTATAAAATAAAATAGCAAACTAAATATTTTCTTACAAAATTTTATAATAAATTTGTAGGAAAAATTTCACGAATATTAAAAATTCTAGTACCTTATTGAGTAAATGAATTTATATTGGATTAAATCTAAATCTAACTAAAAGTTAATGTAATTAAAAGTTTTCGTTCTTATATGTTATTACTATATTTCATTCCATTCAATTAAAAATTAGTACAATTATTATTATTATTAAAATTTATTTCATAATTAAAATTAATACAAAACTACAACATCACAACACTACTAAATTAAATTAAATCTTCAATAAGTGATGAGTTTTGTACACTTGCGTTGATCAATTATTGACAATAGATTAATTTTATTTCTATGGATATATTTTTGGTGATACATATTATGTTGTATAAAAAGTAAAATTTACAACCCATCACTTTTTTTAACATAATTTTGATTTTAATTACTTTATCTTTAGTTTAATACAAGATTCTAATTAAATGATTGTTGTATTTTTAAAATTGCAGTTTATTATTCTAATGTTTTGACGTGGATATTTGTCTAAAATTCATTTTTTTTAATCATGCTCTCTTAAATTTTAACCATCATAATTATTTTTTATTGACTTATTTCACACAAGCCAAAAATAATTAAAATAAAAAAAATAATGCAAAAAAAGATAAATTTAAGGATTAAACAAAATAAAAGTTACATATAAATTAATTTTATTCACAAAACTTAGTATGAAAAAAAGTAGAAAATAATGTTATTATTAATATAATATGGAAAAAGACATATATGTAAAGGGTTGCTTTGAACTTCTTCCACTCTCAAATATACGTTAAAAAACCAAATTATATTAACTAAAAAAAAAATCAGTAGTATTTGATTTTATTATTTTAAAATTATATTTTTATTTGGTACAATAATTAAAGAGGAGTTTGTTAAATGCGAATAGGTAGAAAGAGGTCCACATAGAGTGTTAATAAAAGGCCAAAACATGAAATAAGTAAGATGATTGGTCAATGACTTTATGTTGAGTTTGACGTGCATCAATTTAAATATTTTATTTTTGTTATTTATTATGTTGCCCTTTGCTTAAGGGCACTTCCCAAATTAGTATTTACTTCTGGCCCTACGTACTTAGCTATGACTTTTATGTAACATGGTGTTTCCTTTATTTGATTTAATTCATTACTTCATCTTTTCTTGCACCCTTCACAATTGAAACCTAATCAATACAAAATTGAGAAATGTAAGGTTCAGATTATATCACTGTACTTTTGTTAACTATCTCCACCTAAGGTAGTAGTAATCGAGGAATCTATTAGTGAACATGTTTTATCACAAATTATGAAAAAGATGTTGATAATTATTAATGATACTATTCAAATAAATAAATAAGAATATGTTTCAGTTTCACATAAGAGTAAAATAATATATAAAAATAATTATAAATTTATTATGTTATGATTTTGATAGATATATTCTCTTATTTTATATAACTCACATTCATATTAAATCTTTTTTATTCATCCTATATCATACACATTTCACCAAGATGTTAAAATTTCTAATCTTTATTTTGATTATTTCATTTATAATATACACTGATATTATTTTTATCTCTAACTATATTATTGTTTTTTTCTTCAAAATGGAATTGATTTTTTTTGTTATTATAAAATAAGGTTGATTGACAAGCACGGATGAAATCGTCATAACTCATGACGACTTTTAATCTGTAGTCGTTGAGTATAAACGGTTTTCTTGTAAGAAAAAAATAAAATCCTTTGTATTCATTACGATTTCAACTTAGAAGTCGTCCCGAATCATAATAACTTTATCGTAATTTTTAATTTATTAGTCAACCATTTTGTATTTATGAAAAAAAAATCAACCTCATTTTGAAAAAAAAAAAGTCATATTCTTGGTTAGTAAAATTATGTTCTTTAACCGAATAAAATCTAAAACTTTTGACATTAATTTTATTGATTAAAATAATTCTAGCCATAATCAAAGTTTAGGTAAGCTTACATATGAAATTGGGCAAGAGTGATGACCCCTTCAATTTGTCTTATCTCTTAAGAAAGCCAAAAGAACTAACCATAGCACAAAACTGTGAAGCAGATTCCAATCTCCGATTAGTTAATTAGTTGTTAAGTGACAAAAAAATGATTTGAGTGTAATAAAGCAGATTAAGCATTTGATTGGTCGGTTAATATTTTTAATATTAGTATTAACATTAATAAATTGAGCCGAACATTTTCTTAGGGTCCATGTTTGATAAACAACTCTAGAACAACAAGATTTCCATCACATGGATTATTGAGGCAACCAATAACATTACTTGAGATTATTAAAAGCAAATAAAATATTTTTTTCCCTTCTATACTCTTAGTTAATAGTGTCTTTGACTTGTATTATTACTAGATTCAAGATTTGCATAGTAATGGAAAAATCGAGGGTAATCATGACTTAAATTGCTTGGTAGGTCTACTTCATCTCTTTTAACTTTTTTTTTTTTTTTTTTTTTTTTTTC
>Ga0214545_1011497_pt1 | contig 12176 bp, 8 predicted proteins | sample CNSS4metaG_FD_160064 | JGI IMG/M metagenome (GOLD analysis project Ga0214545, IMG submission 160064) | Root nodule microbial communities from cowpea collected in UCLA plant growth center, Los Angeles, California, USA - CNSS4 | ecosystem: Host-associated > Plants > Roots > Nodule | place: USA... | reverse complement strand
ACATAGCTTAGGGGTGAGCAGCTCGGGGGTGAGCAGAGGTATCCACCACAAGTGCAAGCATCCGTTGAATCCGACCAGGTTATATGTATCCGCATGAGTCGAATCGAGTCTTAGTGTATTGGTTTGAAAGTCATAACATGCTTGGGTGTTATATATATAGTTGACTACGAAAGTGTATCTGATTGCATGATGAAATTTATTTTTGTGCTCTAGCTTACCCTACTGTTTGTGGTTGTATGTTCCGTGGTGTGGTCTTTTCTTTTGCAATGATCATCAACTTGTTGATGTGAGCAGAGGTGAGAACTCCCCGAAATAATCAGGGTGATGGAGGTTCTGCTGCATAGTCCGCTTGGACTGGATCTGTGTCTTTGTGGGCTTTATTCCTGGGCTATGACCCATGTATTAGCTTTCTTCCTTTAATTTCCTTTGGATTGCTGTTGAATGTTGTAATTGGTATACTTTTGGCATCGTGGTGTGCCTAGGGTTTCGTAGGGGTTGTGTTTAAGACCCTAGGACTGCACTGCTATACTATTTGTGTGTGACGTTTCTTTTAATTACGCTTATTAATTAAATGAGACGTTACAAACATTAAAATTCATTCACCGTACACAAATTTTTACAGTATTCTAATCATTGTCTTCCAAACATCCGTTTTAGGCACCCATTCCACCAATACAATACCACCACTACAATCAAGCAATACACTAAGGAATTCATTCACACAACAACGTGAACTGACACTATCATTTTACTACACCAAAACAATATAATTGCACTTGTTTAAAACATATTTACATCATAAGCATTCACTCAAATTAGTCAAGGCTAACCCCAATTAATTTCCAGCCCAAACTCAACTTTATGCATTAAAATTAACCCCATCTCTCATGCATCTTTCTCCAATTTCTCATTAGCTAATTATAAAAAGAAGACTTCCAATATCCATCATCCACGTTGAAGCCATCAAAACTGCTATTATAATTTTTTTTTCACCAACTTGGTCCATGTAGTTTCTCTCTATTGCATCTCTTTTAATAACACACTCAACACGCTAAAACCACAAAATACAACACTCCAAAGTAATAATTCCAAGGAATATAAAATTCATTCATGCTATTATATACACCCAATCATCTCAAGTTTGCAAGACAATAAAAAAGAGAAAAGAATCAATTCCAAAATACCCAACAAAATCCTCCATACAATAGGACACACATTTTCTACAAAATAAACATCACCATCCCAACGTGATCCCCCAATTGCAAAAGAAGGAAAACACTACTTTGTCCCATCCTCGTCACAAAACAAAACATAAGGAAAAAAAGAATAGAGTAGTCTCCTTGTAATCCCATGGAGAAACCCATCCTCAATACATAATCATAAAAATCAGGAAGGCAAGCTTAACACCCCTTACCTTGAATTCTTGCAATGGGATCACTTTAGCTTATCTCCACTACTCTATTTCTCCCACTTTCACGTTGCCTTTTACTTCCCTTTTCGCTCCTCCAGTCAAATTTTACTTAGACCAAAAACCCTTTATTTTCCCTTAAGAGGTAGTATAAAAAAATAATAGAATAAAATGAAAGTAATGGTAGAATTACTTGGCTGCACAATTTTTTTAGCTCACACCTTTTCCTCTCCCACTCCACTTTCTGCACAAATCAAGATTACACTTTTGAACAATAGAAACACTAAGATTTTTTACTTACACAAAAATCTCAACAACATTACTATAAGAAACATACTTATAGGCCTGGAATCACATCAGGAACACAACAAGAGTCACATGAACTACAAAACCTGATGGTGGCTCTCCCTAGCCAACCAAACTCAATTTCTTCAAGCTCCAACCAAGCCAAAATGCCTCCAAGATCAACCAAGATCTTAAATCTACCACTTGCAACTATATGATTCAAAGAGAGAGAGAGAGGGAGTTTTACAAAGATGAATGGTTATTTTTCACGCTAAAAAACTCAAAATCGTGCCTCAATTCTCTGAGAGACAACTTATATATTTTGGTCTTAAGTGAATTCAACAGGTTGACTTGTCTGCACAATCTGTTGATTTCACTTGACTTAAGTGAAATCAGCAAATTAAAAAATAATTCAACTGATTGAATATATTCATACAAGAAAATATATATAACAAACCTTTTAACCTATTAAAACCCATTTTAACAAATTAAAAAGGACACACTAAGGCTAACAAGACATCTAACCTATGTCATATGACCTATGAATATGGTACAACATATAAACATTATATTCTACACTTTATTTCCAGATTTAACGCAATAGAACCATGATCATCAAATATATATATATATATATATGTGTGTGTGTGTATGTGTTTGTTTGACTACAACTCTTTTTAAATAATTAAAAACAATATACAAAAAATAATATAAAATTTTCAAAGAATTGCATTATTCATGATTTTTCATTGTGAATATATATAGGAGCAGGATCAATCCTTGTGGGTTCACTTGCAAAAAACCAATCATTTTTCAAATATTTTTTCAAATAGTCTTTCTAAAACACTACGTAACTGTGATTTCTCATTTTAAATCAGAATACTTAGGAGCAACGTCAATCCTTGTTGGGCCCAAGAGTAAATTTTTTCTTATTATTTTGTTTGATTGTTGGTGAAAAACACACACACACACACACATATATATATATATATATATATATATATATATATATATATATATATATATATATATATATATATATATATATATTAAAAATCTACTTTTATTTTGCATATTAAAGGAATCTGTCTAGTGATGGACGTTGTGGGGTATTAATACATTTTCTATACGTAATCGACTCCTGGGTTACGACACTAAATCTTCACGATCTATATTTTTCCTCTCCATAACACCATTTTGTTATGGTGTTCTTGGTGTAAAAAAAATTATGAGAAATTTATTATTTTCATAAATAATAACTCAAAGGATTCATTTTGAAACTCACATTCATGATCACTCCATAAGGATTTAATTTTTAATTTTATTTAATAACTTTTGGCAAATCTTTTAAAAACTTTAAAAGCTTCATTTTTGGATGCAATAATGAATGTCGAATTGTATTGAAAAAAATCATCAACTATAACCAATGCATAAATTTTTCCTTTAATACTCCTAGTTGTAGATGATCCTAACAAATCCATGTTAATTAACTTAAGAGGCTTTTAGTAGATCAAACATTCTTTTTAACTTTTGAAATATTGTTTGACTTGCTTTCCTTTTCTGCATGCAACACAAATTTAATTGTTTATGAAAATTTAATTTTAGCATACCTAACACCAAACCTTTAGAAAATAAATGTCATAATTGGGTCACGTGAATATGCACAACTCTCTTATGCCATAACCATGCAATATCATCATTTATAATGAAATGTGAGATTTTGGAAGATGCATGAATAAAATCTAGCACATAAATGTTGTTGTGCCTTTCTCCAATCAAAGCAATCTCATTAGAATTATTTTAAAAAATCATACAACAATGTCTTTTAAAAATTACATTTAAATCATTGTCACACAATTGGGTAATGTTGAGCAAATTATTCCTTAAAACTTGAACTCATAAGACATCTTTGATGATCGTAAATTCTATTACGCATATCTTTCCTATACCAAGAATATTTCCTTTATTGTTGTCACCATAAGTGACAAAACCACTTTCTCTTTCTTTAAACTTGACGAATTTTGATTTATCTCCAATCATATGCCTTAAACATCCATTACCAAGAGACAAAAAAGAATCAGTGTTAAAAGAAGAGTTTTCAGTGGTACCTTTAACCATATAACATGTTTCTTTTGCAGTTTCGTGGATTTCTTAGTGTTCTTTTTCATCTCGCTTATCTTTTTCTCCAAGATATTTCCACATCTCCTCAACACTCTTGTAAGATATAATCTTCATACAAATGTTGAAAGTGATAATAGATAGGATGATATGTTTTTCCTTTTATCTATGCATTTTCTTCATCCTACAAATTATTTAGTATATTATCCCAATTCTTGCAACCAATAGTTTCAACAAAGGAGTCCATCTTGTTTTTCCAATTTAAAAAAGTTTTCTCCACAAGACAAATTTGAACTAATTTCAACCTTCTAAAGAAATAAATTTAGCAAATCCATTTGTAAAACAAGATCTTTGTTTTGAATAATTTTTAAAAATCAAAAGGGTTGGTTTTAAACTTTTTTTGCAAAATATTTTTTGTTTAAATTGTTTTGAACTTACAATAACCATAATGCACCTTTCTTGAATTCTAGTTTGTACAAGAACTAAAAGAGAAATAAAAGATGTTACAAAAAGATCAAAAGTACACAAAAAATTATACAAATTCAAATCACCATTGATCCTACATCCAATCTCAACTTCTCTCTAGGAAAAATTGTTTTCGCTAACAACAAATAAGTTTGCACATAACATTTATAACAGTTTAGAGGATCTTTGCCTCAACCTTACTCTATATACCAAAGAGGATCTCTGTCCTCTACACTTTTTGACCCACTTCAATAGAATCTTAGCCTTATCCACTCTTTGCCAATCCAAGAAAATATCTAGCATTATCATCTCTATTACAACCAACCTTGAAAAACACAACTAAAACTCTCAACAAACAACAACACAAAAACAAACCTAGAAAAAATTTCAATAAATAAATTGAAAAGAAGTTACCACAGTAGAAGAACACTTACAACTCTTTAACACATCACAACCTTTGAATGATCTTTAAAGCTTTGAAAGAACTTGGTGATTGTGTTTTGACCTAAGAAAATATGTGTATATTTCTCTCTAAATCATTGCGAAAGTTCTTAAAGATATTGAGATTGATAATTTTTTTATAGAGTTTTAAAAACATAATTTGAAAACAAAAACTAACGTATACAATCGATTAAATTAGTTGTAAACCAACTTTCTTAATAGACTTTTGAAAATAATTTGCAACATCTCTCTAAAGTAATCAATTACTACACAATTTAATCGATTAAACACACTCTTTATAAGTTACAACAACAAGTTTAATCGATTATGAAAAGATCCTAATCAATAATTTTACTAAAACATGTTCCAACATTATTTGAATAATAAAAGTACAAAATAGTAAACACAGTTCCTTAAGAAACCTTAATCGCTAGCCCCCACTCCGACTCTAAGCATCACCAGCACCACCTGGAATATCATTTGCTTCTGTGTAACAAGTTACACGATCATCGCCAAACACAAACAGACAGGGTGAGCTCAATATAATCAACATGAATAAAGAAGTATAACACCCTCACCCACAACATAATAATTTATAACAAAACCTCTTCTGAGAACCTTTCATTGTGCACTAGAAATCATGGCCTTCCACCATGTTCATCCAGCTTCTACACACTTTGATCATGACCTTAAGATGACACGTGCTACCACGAGCAACCACTTATGATCCAATCTTTACAAGCCACCACTCGTAAACCAACACACGTGGAAATATTACATTATGAACCACCATCTGTAACAACCAAATGGAGTTTTCCAATACGAACCACCATCCGTATTCTCACACAAGATTCCCAACATCACCGGACACAACCTATGAGTGACAATCAAGTAGAGTAAGCCAATGCGAGCCACCACTCGTAAGCTCCCTTAGGATTTCCAACATCACAGGCCACAACCCATGAATGCCACGTGTTTACAATCCATTACAAGTCACCACTCGTAAATGGGTCTCAGCATGTCTCACACCCAAAGGAATCATTCAAAGTTGTGTAATCCCTACAACACATTCCTCAAATCAGCTATGCCCCTGAGTTATCGCCTTGCGTAGCCTAAGCACCACCAAGCAATAAGCCGTTGCAAACTGCTTGGCGGGCACCACATGCCGTCAGGTGCCACATGCCTAGAGGTCATTGTTTTTACAGTTATCGCATAGCAGAACCATCCTCACCGCCAAGTGCCATCGTTTCAGTGACCATTACCTACACATTTATCACCTGTTGGAGTAACCCTCACGGACAAGCGTCACGAGCTCCAAGGACTCCATGGTGTGTAGCTCTCGCCTGGTTGTTCAATTCCCACCGCTAGGCACTACACCAATAAACAAGTTTTACTGGTTTATCCAATGCAGAAGAAATTCCAACACACACAATCACCACAAACAGAATGCACAATGCCATGTGACATACAAATCATCCCTTATAAAGTGAGTCCACCCCCATATGCCTTATAATAGATTTGTAATCCAATATATTCACTCATTTAAACTATGCCAATGCATAGAATGAATTAAGGATAAACCATGATTATAGGACTCTTATAATAGTCACCCAATCCTTCCTATTTTCATTCATAATCCCAAATAGTACTACAATTGCATTAAATCCATACAACATATTGAACTACACTTTAGTACCCCACACAAGAAATAAAACACCATGGTTATGACCAAAACATCTACCAACTACTACATCTTTTATAATTTAGGCCGCACCATACACTACAACAACCACGTTGCAGTAATTTCTTCAACCATTATCTCAATCCACCTTTAGTTGCTCCAATCCCTCAATCATATTTATTACTTCCAATATTTATAAAATACTAATTATCCAATTTTCTTCTATTTTCACGTAACTATTTCGACTTGAATTACCAACAGGTTTTCCCCCCGTTGCTCAAACAACAACCACCAGTATTGTTGATTTCTATGTGTCACCTGGTGGCAAGGACGTGCTGCTAAGCGGTGCATCGGATTTTGGGCAGTTCTAGAATTCCCTGCACCTACATGAAACCCCAAAATTTCCCTCACCCTACGATCTAGTAATTCAACCATACACTTTCACTCCTAATTAATATTCCAGCATGCACCCACCTTGCATTGCCTCATCGAATTTCCAATTTATTGTCATTAGAATTAAAAGTCAGGTTTAACAATCATTCCCAACCCTTATGCACCCATATGCTTCTCAAATCATTCAATCGTAAAAAACACAACTTGAATCATAAATTTACAACATCCATTAATCAAAAAAGCACTCATAACCATTTTTCCCTGATCACAATCACCACATAATGCACAAAAACCAAAAACAAACCAAATCCACATGAGTCGCCTAGCGGAAATTTGTCGTCGCCAAGCGATTCTTGCCAAAACCCAGAAAATTGTGTTATTCCTTATGTATCGCCTAGCAGGCCTTCAACGCAGCCAGGCGGTTCATTACCAAAAACCCAGAAATGGTGCAGAAGACTTGTGTCGCCTGGTGGACCTTCAATGCCGCCAAGTGGTTTCTAGAAAATTTCCATAAACGTGAAGAATCTAGGACGAACAGAGAGTAGAAAACACAATCATAAATCATACAATTAGGAAATTGAATTTAAACATGGGTTGTAGCTCCCCTAACCTAGATTCCTTACTCCAATTGCCTTTCTAGGGTTCTTCTCGAACACAAAATTAGCTTAGCTTCAATACACTTCCTAGCCTCTTTAAAAATTCTCCTTTTTGGTGCTCTAAACTCAATCCTCTCAACCATAATTCAATCTCTCTATCAACTCGCTAACCTACTCTTCTAACATTCATTTTTACCCTAATAAAACCCATTAAATAAAAAAAACGAATATTAATTAAGAAAATGAGTGATGGCCATTCAAATGCCATTAACATGGTAGTTTCTATGCCCCTCTAGTTTCGCGCTAGCCAAGGTTCAAACCCCCATCCACACAATTACCAAACATATGCAGAACCAACTAACCAATACATCTTTCATGACAATTCACGCACATCTAACATTATAACACTATGACCATCATTCATGCATGCACATAAAATAATCATACAATTAAACTATCACAATAATGGCATACACAATACTCAAACTTAAGTCCTCTCAACACATTCACGTACTCTCAACCACTTGAGCTAGTATTGTTTCTTGTCACAACTCCCCACCTTAATTACTATAAAGAAAGGCGCATATTGCATAGCGTTGGAGTTTCAAAGGTATTTTTGGTTGAAGTTATTGTTATTGTTGTGTATCTTAATAATAGATGTCTCCCAACAACTTAGAGTTGAAGACTCTTGAGGAAATCTAAACGAAACATTCCCAACTTTGACAACTTGGTTCTATTTCCTATTCTCACATAAGGCAATGAAAACTTGATGCCTGTTTTGTTAAATGCATGTTTCTAGGCTATATAAGGTGTAAAAAGATATTGTCTACGAGGTCTTGAATTAGGATTCAAGAAGTGTATCATAAGTTGAGAGATTGTCTTCAATGAAACTAAAATGGCTTATAAGCCAAGAATTTTAGAACTTGAGTTTTAGAGTAGTAATAATGGTAAAAAGGTTGGACTCTAATAAAGTAGAAAGTATTTGCTTTCCTACAAGGTGGTACATTAGACAAGCTAGTAGAGACAAACAAGTTTCTAATGAAGGAAAATAATTTATACTTGTCAAGGATAATTCAAGAATGTTAAAGAAAGTTGCAAGTATGATTTTGAAGACAATTGTTTTAGAAATTAAAATATATAGTCCCAATTATAGTTTTGACCATTGCATTTTATAAAATTACATTTTTTGTCTATTTATTTTTCTACAATTTTAGTGCCTTAGTTTTTAAATATTTGTAATTTCGTTTAACTTTATATTTTAAAAACACTGACTGTTATCACATAATAAGTTGGAAATAAAACTTAAAAAAAAGGAAAATATGGGTTTTTTTTTTTTTATAATGGAATAATTTTGTCAAATTATCAAATATTAACTTTGTTTACCAATGGATTATTGAAGAAAGACATTGATAAAGAGATTGAAAACTAAGATTGAAAATTAAAATTGTTTCCTCTACCTTCAATATATTTTCAATATTTTTATTTATAAGTTTCCATATGACATTTTATAATGAATTAAAAGATGTATTCATTTAATTTTCAAGTTGTTATACTAAACATACTTAAGTTGTCAACATTGAGTAAAGGGGAACATTTTTAAAACTCAAAATAAAGCAAAGTTTACTAGAAATTAAAAACTATGAATTTTTATCATTACAGTTTATCAACATGACTTCTAAGTATATAGCATGGTTTTCATAAAAAGTATATATTAAGTTTTGTAATTAAAAAGTAAATACATGAAATGAAAAATAAAAATAAAAGTACAAGGAAAAGAAAATATTGGTCCTTGAATATGTGTAGTGAGACCTCATTAAGCAATGTCATGGTGATAGTTTGTGGTATTTGACTCCATCACTGTTTGAATAAGTTTCACTCCAATGCTTTTCTCATTCTCTTGTAAATTTTGAAATCAATCAAATCATTATTTATTTTCTTTAATTCAAAAGATTAGACACCGATAAAAAAAACAAGGATTTAATGATTAATGGTTTCATATTCTTTATTACCGCAATGGCTGAGTTCAATGCATTAGAGATAGATTTTGTGTCTGCCTGTCAACAAAATCAAATAGGAAGAAAATTTTAAGCTTCAATATTACGACCAAAATTGTTCTAAATTTTAGAAAACAAAAACATAATTAAACATTATGATTAGTATGTCGTATATAATAATGAACATTACCTTAAGGTAGGTTAAAGGGATTAAGTTGGAGAATGTTGACAATTTTCTTGTCAATTTGGCAACAAATTCTTGTTTTCTTCTCTCTAATTGTGCCCATTCACTACGAAGAAAAGTATAAGTCTTATTACGATGACGATATTGGATTTTGAAAATCTTCCTCTAATGGTTAAATAAGGTTAAATGTAGGAAAAATCCTTAAAGGTGAGTGATATGAAAATTAGGATATGCAGAAGAAGGTATTATAAAAACTAAGATAGATTTCGAGACGTTATTTAGTTGTCAGAAAATTGAGAAATATTTATTTGTCAGCTATAGATTTTGAATAGTTTTTTTTCTTAGATGATTACTTGTTTTGCTTTTCTTTTTCATAATTCTTTGTTTTCTATTTTAGTGTTTACAACTTCTAATCTCATTGAGTCCCTCGTTTATATCCAATTATTTACAACTAGTTTTTTCTCCTTGAACTCAACTAGACAAGTTTACTAATGAATAAGTCATGGATTGATATGCCACGAAACACAACTGAATATCGAGATGGGTTAAATAAGTTTCTAGACTTTGCATTTGAATATTGATCTGTTAATGGTACAATAAGGTGTCCTTGTCCTATATGCCACTATAATAAATGGGAAACCAAGGACGTTGTGTTTGACCACTTAATTTGCAAGCAGTTTCCAAAAAATTACAAAGTTTGGATTTGGCATAGAGAAACATATTACACAATGCAATTAAGAGACACAAATGTAGTAAATGTGCCATCACAAAATGAAAATCCAGTGATAGATATGATAAATGATGCATTTGGGATGAATAAAAATGATGATATGGATGATGATGCATATGAAGGACCTTTCGAATTTGTAGAAACAATGCCAAATGAAGAATATGTTGAGTTGCTTAGAGATTGTAACCAAGAGTTGTATGAAGGGTGTCAAAAGTATTCAAAGTTGTCTTTTCTATTAAGGTTGTATCATATAAAATGTTTGTGTGGTATGACTAACAAGGTTATGATGATGAGTTTAGAGTTATTAACAGACACATTTGAATATGGAAAATTTCCTACTTCATTTTATGAGGCAAAGAAGGTGATACAAAAGCTTGGTCTTAATTATACCAAGATAGATGTTTGCCCAAAAAATTGCATGTTGTATTGGTGAGAAGATGAAAAATTTGAGAATTGCAAATATTGTAATAAATCTAGATGGAAGAAAAAATGTACTAGTGGAAAAAAGAAACTACCAATAAAGGTATTACGTTACTTTCCCTTGAAACCAAGGTTACAAATATTATTCATGTCTCCAAAAATAGCAAAGTCCATGAGATGACATATTTTAAACAATAACCCAGATGGATTGTTGAGACATCCAAGAGATGGTAAAGCATGGAAGAGTTTTGATCAACTTCACCTTGAGTTTGCTCTAGAACCTAGAAATGTTCGCCTTGGCCTTGCAACAGATGGCTTTAATCCTTATCGAACCATGAATAATAGTCATAGTATATGGCCAGTGATTTTAATTCCATACAACATACCTCCTTGGGAGTGCATGAAACAATCATCTTTTATTCTTTCTATGATAATTCCAGGAAAAAATGTCAGGAAACAAGATAGATGTGTACTTACAACCTTTAGTGAAAGAGTTGAATGAGCTATGGACAGAAGGAGTTGAAACATATGATTCTTTTTCAAATGAAGTGTTTGTAATGCGAGCGTCTCTCCTGTGGACAATTAGTGATTTTCCTGGACTTTGTACTCTATCTGGGTGGAATACTTATACTGGTTATTGTAACACCCCAACAAAAACCCGGTGCTACTAGATGTTCTTTACTTGTCTAATGTATCATTTACTTATGTAAGGAAAATTTATATTTATTCATTTAACAAATACCAAACAAAAACAATTATAATACATCACTCAAATGTATCATCTGTTAGACTTACATGATATTTATGTGAATAAAATGTTATCATACATATTAGTGTTTGTAATAGAAGTTTGTGTATACTTTTACAACCAACTAAAGATACTTCTTAGTTTGAAATACATCACAAACAAGTCACACCATATCAGTTGTAGCTTTAACATAATCTAAATTTGCATGAAAAGTTAAACTAGACAATTTCATTGTTACATTCTAGGTCTGCAATTTCTTCCTCTGAAAAATAAAGAAAGTAAGGGTGAGTATTTCCCTTAACTCTTCAAAATATGGTCATTTGAATAAACTTTCAATTGAATGAAACATTTTCACAAAAGTTTAAATCTTCATAATGTCATAACTAACCATGCCCAAAAATATCAAAATCAAATTAATCAATAAAATAATAATTTCCGTATGTTTTAAATTTAGGATATCAAAATCCTCATTTTCAATCTTTTAATAATCATATTCGTATAAGTCTGAGTTTCAACTCATCAATATATTCATCTCATATTCTTTCTCTATATACTTTGGGTCCCAAACACTGCTATTAGACTTTCACGAATCATAATGGTCTTACGCCAATATGGATAGTGCCAACAGGCTAAACGTTCTCACGGATACAACGTGTACGTTATTCCACCTTCCTGGTCTTAAAGTATAGTCAAGAGGACGGTCGAGAATAGAG
>Ga0214545_1011491_pt1 | contig 12179 bp, 2 predicted proteins | sample CNSS4metaG_FD_160064 | JGI IMG/M metagenome (GOLD analysis project Ga0214545, IMG submission 160064) | Root nodule microbial communities from cowpea collected in UCLA plant growth center, Los Angeles, California, USA - CNSS4 | ecosystem: Host-associated > Plants > Roots > Nodule | place: USA... | reverse complement strand
AAAAAAAAGTTTTTTTTTTTTTTTTTTTAAATCATATCAAACTTTTCTTCATTCATTGAAGTGCTGAACATTCTCATTGTAAAAAAGAAATAATTTTTCATTATTAAATAGACTTTTCTTGTTGAAGAATATACAGTGATTGACTTGTTGACTTAAGAGTTCTTTAAAGAATAAAAAATCATCAAGAAATAACTCTTTGAACCAAACATTAATAATAGACTAACACAAAAAATATTAAAAAATATTATACCATTCTATTATGACAATACAAGCTATTAAAAGTATATACAAAATGTAAATCAAATAGAGTATATTTAAGAGAAGTTTTCAATATTTATTACGCTTATATTTAAAATAAAAAGAAACTAATAAATGTTTTTGGTTTTTCTATTTTTTTAAGAAAAAATAGAATAATATTGAACTAAATTTATTGATTTGTTATAAAGTAATATTTTATCAATTATTTTATTTATTTTTAATTAATGGATACGCTCAATAAAAATAAAAATAGAAACAAAAATATGTGAATATATAAACTTTGCTAGTCTATTTATTAATTAGCAGTCCTCCGTCTGTTATGGGTAGAATTTTCTTGAGTGGCGTATGAATGTTCTTTTCAGACAGATAGATAAGTGACTATGTTAGAGTTACGATATTTATATATATCAAAATTTTATAATAATTTGTTAATTAGTACTATACAGAACATATACAATTATTCAATGAAGCACGTAAGGACAAAGACATGTCTACTTGGATATAGGGTATGGGTGAATATATTATTCATTAAATAAAATTGTGAATGTTGTGTTGAATTTGTTTGAGTTTTTGTAATTTTATTGTTTAAGTCAAACGGTGTATTGAATGATATTATAACAAAAAGTATTTATGAACAGTTGAGCGTATTCCTGTTGGAGTGAGTAATTAGAAATTTGTGAAGATTAGATTCGCTAGTCATTTTCCTTAAAAACGTGATTGATCCAAACATTTGGAGTGAATTAGGGTTTGTGATGTGAGATTGGAGTGGTTTCGGTCATCGGTGTTGGCGTGGTCCCACTAATAATGCAAGGCTTTGTGGCATTTGTTGCAATCAACTTTGTTTCTTTCTGCTGCACGTGCTTTGACTCACTTTTAAATCTCACAATGCATTGAAGGACCAAACTATTTGGCCTCATCCCATCACTTCAAAAATAAAATCTTTCTATTCAAAGTTATCTTTTGTAATGATTTTATAGGGTATAACAAGTAGAAAAGTTTAAATTCTTTTTGACAAACAATACTGAAAAGTTGGATTACTTTGAAAAATAGTTAACTTAAGTTTATAAAAGTAAGGTAGAAATTACAAAATCGGAAGATCTTCAAATCATGCATCACCTAAAATGTTTATCCTTTTCACATTTTAATCCCACAAGAATCATCTAATAACAAATAAATAAATAAATTATTGGGTATTAAGCTCTCTTCCTACGTGGAGACAAAACTTAAAACTTGAGAAGTCTATGTTCACTTAACCTAGTGGAGTGGAGAGGAGGCTGCAAGAGAGGCAGAACAATAGAGACAAAACACATACTGAAAACCCTAGCACATAGACGAGAGATAGAGGAAAAAATATGTTCACGTTTTTCCATAGAGCTACCACCGTAAAATCACATTGCAGATTCGTTCACCCTTGGATCGGACTGAAAATTTTACAGCAGGTTCGAAACACATTGTTCTTCATTCTAACCTGTCGGATTGTTGATACGAGGTTTAAGTTGGGAGATATTAATTTCGCACTACAGCAGTGATTTTCTAGGTTTTTCTTCTTATGTTCTTCCCTATTTGAAAGTTTGGTTGCTTTGCAATTTGGTTGAGTGTTGGCACTAATTTGTGATGTTGATTAAGACTCTTTTGTATTCTTATTGATCATAGTGGAGATATTTCTTTGGTCTGGACAACTCGTGGATTTTACCCTTGTTTTGAGGGGTTTTCCACCTTAAAGATAGATCTTGGTACCTTTATTTGTGATTGCAGTGATTTATTATTGGTGCTCTTTGATTGTTGCAAGTTACGAGAAATTATATCTGCTGCATTCTCTGGTATATTGTTTGTGTTGTCTTTTTCTCCATCATAAACACAAGGATATACAAACAGTATAATGTAGAAATTCCAAATACAGAAGAAAAAAAAATCACGATCATTGTCAAAAGACAACCAAAGAATATTCACTATATGCAAATTTATATCCCAAGTACACTCACACTCTCCAGAGCAAGAACTTAGCTACATCTCACAACACTTTACTTATGTTTAAAGAGTGTAAAGGTAGCCTTAAGATACTCTTCAAATATTCAGAGTAGACACAAAGTTAAAAACAGGTACTATTTTGACACATTTCCACGAAGGTAGATATCATCCGACTAATTATACCTTTAGAATAATATTAATTAAAAATATTTAATTCAAATAAAAAGACATACAATATAACAATAATTATGTAATTATACAAAAATAATATTTTAATTTAAATGGGAAAAAACACTAAAAATATAAAAAGATATAATTCAAATAAAAAAATAACTAAAAAAAACACGACAAAGTTGCTTCGTAAAAATGTAATTAGAAAAAATATCTAATGAAGGTTCAGAGACATCTAAATGATGATGTTATAAAATGAAGGTTCAAAATTTTTTTTATTAATATAAGTTGTTCTTGATTAAAAAAACTATGGATATTCAGCTTTAAATTACAAAAAAAGAAATGTTACTTTAAAATTACCTTTTCAGCTTCCTTTTCCACTTCTCCACTCCTTCGCCAAAGACTTTCTTTCTCCTTCTCTGCGTCTATTTCTGCAACTGGGTCTTCCTTCTCTGAAGAGCTTCTTCCAAGTTGCAAGCTTCATTCTTTCCACTACAACTGCGTCTTTTCTCAAGAGCTCCCAACTTCTATTGTACGATAAAAAAATGTTTCTTATTCTGATTTTCTTATAAGTAATTCTTGTGCATCATTTTACTCTAATTCGTGGAATAATTTATTCTAAAAAGGATATTCAGAACGAATAATGATATTTTAACACATTTTTTTTAATTACTTTTAACCTATCACTTCAATCATTTTTAAATCATTACATCATACCAAAAAAAAAATAAGTAATTTAAGAGTGATTGGAGTGATAGGTTAAAAGTGAGTCAAAAAAAAAAGAAGGTCAAAATATTATTCACTACTAAAAAAACTTATATTTCCTATCAATTTTGTTTTGAATTTTTTTTTGTAGAAAATACTTATAAATTTTGTTATGAAAAAAATTTTTGTAGGAAATTGCTGCTAATTTTTTTTGCAAAATATTTTATAAAAATACTTTTCAAAACAAATTTTGTAAGAAATACTTACAATTTTTATAATTTTGTAAGAAATAATTACCCGCCAATTAAAATTGTTAGAAAAAATAGCAGAAAAAAAATCTTTTTTTGCAATTTTTTTTAACAAATTTGCAAGAAAGATCTCATGTAATATGAGAATTTTTAGTAGTGATTATCTATGAAAAAAGGGTAAAGGTTTGTTTTCCTAATTTTGATTTTATTTTCTTTTAAGGTTAAATTACACATTTGATTTTTATTTTTGTTCAGTTTTGTCAATTTAGTCCTAACATTATTTTTTTGTTCAATTAGGTCCTAATTTTTGTTCAATTTGATCATTTTTTGCTAACTCCCTTTAAATGATTAACGGTGATGAACAATGATGTGTCATTTCGTGTTTATTTTATTTTATTAATTTTTCTTAATTTTTGTAAAAGTTTCCACCTGTCAACTTAACAACGTGCCACATGGTAGAGTTAATGTTTTATATTCCGTTTAGTCATTATATTTATTACTTTTGTTTAATTTAATCTTTTTTTAAATAGAGCAATTTTTGTCTCTATACAAATTGAGACTAAATTTAATTTTTATATAAATGTTATAATGATATTTTTATTAAAATTAAAATTTTTATTAAATATTTTTGGTTTAAGATTTCAATTAGTTTAAGATTGGAGATTGCATCATCCTTAAAATTTTTGTTCTAATTTTAAACTAATTGTAATTCTAAACAAATAGTATTTAATAAATGTCAATTTTAATAAAAACATTATAACATTTACATAAAACTTAAATTTGGTCTCAATCTCGAAAGGAACAAAATTGCTCTATTTTTACAAAAATTGGGACTAAATTGAATAAAAATAACAAAAATAGGAACCAAATTAAATATAAAATATTGACTCTGACACGTTGAGTTGACATGTGTATATTTTTTTAAAACTAAAAAGAAAACTAAAAAAACCCCGAAGTGACATGTGATAGTCACTCTTCTTTATTGTCAATCATTTAAAGAATCGATAGAAAATGAACAAATTGACCAAAATTGACAAAAAAATTAGGACATTATTGAACAAAAATCAATATTAGAACTAAATTAACCAAATTGAAGGAAAATAAAAATCAAATATATAATTTAACCTTCTTTCAATCGAAAATATTGAAGATTATGTTACTGATTTCCTATCTTTTTTTAATTTTTTAATTCCCCATTATTTTCTGGAAAATACCAATGGTTTTTCTAATTTTTTGGATTCGCCGTTATTTTTTTAACTATATGAATCAAAATTGAGTGTACAAATAAAAGAAAGTGTCATTCTAACCTATCCAACAGTCGGACTGCTTCCAACATTACATCATGTAGGTGTCTGTCGCGAATCTGTTTTCGTGTCCGCTTCCGGAGCGGAAACATGCTTCATATGCTGTGTTGAAACATCATATACCCTAATGACCAAAATATGTGCTTTTGAAGTAAAAAAAATTGAAGTTCAAAATCGTAGTCAAGTTTTAGATCTTACCCATTATGATATCGCTTACATATAGGATAAAAACATAAAATAGTACCTTATATCATGATTGATGTTTCGTAAGATTTCTGGTGAGAAGAAAAGAATGGAGTGAAGAGAGAGGAAGACTAAGCATAATGAAGTGTGACAACAGTGTTAGAAGGTGTTGGTTTTTGTAAGAAGGTGAAGTGAGCGCTCTCCAGAGGATGAGAGAAAAATAACGCGTTTTTAGTAGAGATAATGAATATAAAATATATCAAAATATCATTATCCTTTTAAAAATCAGTATTGTATTTAAAATTTGAAAAGAGATATTGGAACGACATTAAATAAGGTTGTTTAATCTCTTCATCTTAGCTAGATTACAATGTCACTGCTTACTATACTTACTACGCCAAGTTAAGAAAGAAGGAAAAGAAAAAAAACACAACCTCCTTGTGAACCATTGACATGCAAAACCTCAAAAGAAAAGGCACAAAATTTGTGTGAACACTAGCATTTAAAAGCATAATATGGTAATATTTATGTTTCTACTGGTTAAGCCAACACTAAACTTAGTTACTAATATATATTTATGGTAGCACCAATCTAATAACATACACTATTATATTTTTGAAATATTTAATTTAAACCAAGCTGACGCTAAAGTTATAATTTGAGTCCTTGTGCAACTTAAATTAGAGACCGTAGATAACTTTTAAACTAATATAGAGTGTTTAATAGTTAATAGATTTTCTGGACTGGTAAATCAAATGGAATTCTATGAAGATAATGATATAAAGAATTGTTGATAAAATTCGTATTAGTTTGACTGAACAATTTGATCCTATGGTGTCTATTATAGAGGAGATAAGTACTTATCAACCATAAATATATCCCAGGATTGATGGGGTCACTTAAGATTGTTATGTTGTGTATAAAATTTATTCAAAAATATGTTTCAATCCAAACTTATAAAATCATCTAAACAAGATGAATTAACAAATATTGGTGAGTCTACTGAATGTGATATATAGTTTGGGAAGAGCAAGAGGAAGATGAAGAAACAACTACAATGAAAGATAAAATAATTGAGAATCAAATAAGTGTGGGATTTGTAAGAAGAACAAAGGGAAAAATAATGTTAGAATAAAAACAAGTCACAATATTTATAACTGGGAAGATTTGGCATGTTCAAAAGGATTCTCACATCGACAATCGACAACATAAATCATTTGCTAAAGCAAAAGCATAACTTAGTGTATGAAATCTCTTTGCTTGTTAAGAAACAACTCAAAGAGCATAAGAATGTGTGGTTCTTAATCAGGGGTTGTTTCAATCACATGACCGGAGATAAGTACACTTTTATCAACACGAGTTCTTCATATGCCTTAAAAATGAAAAATTGGAGTTGAAACAAAAGCAAAGAGCTAAAGAACTATATATTTGTTCGGGTGAAAATGAAATAACAAAAGTTTTCTGTCTATTAATTACGTGAAAAAAATACGAGGAAAAAGCTCAACTTCAAAGAGATAAGAATGGCGAGAGGATAAAATGACTCCTGGTCTATATGTGGCAAAAAAGACTTGAACACTTAAATTGCAATGATCTTATGTTGCTTTATAAAAAGAATGTGATATTTGGGCTACCACATATTGAGGAGAAGTAAAACATGTAAAGGATATGCATGCTTGATGAACACAATCGACAACCATTATCAAAAGTATCGAGTTAGGATTGTTAGAATTGGTGCACATAGATGTATGGATCCAATCAATTTGAGGAGAAAATCTCAAATATTTTATAAATTTAGGATTAAAGCACTCGTTGAGAAATAAAGTGATAAAATTTTAATCAGTCTTAAGAAGTCCATGTTGTTTGTGAAAGGAATGCCATAAGAGTTTTAGCCAAAGGATGTTAAACAATAGTCTACCTATTGAATAGATTTCCACAAAGGTTGTTCGAACAAGGCACTCTTATATAAGGTGGAAGAAAACCTTCACCAAACCATATTAAAATATTGGATATGTTCTATAACCAAGTTTAAACTGAATAGAACAAAGTTTCAAGAATAAGTTAGAGATGCATATTTATTATTTACCGGTTATAGTTCCATTTCAAAGGGTTATAAGTAATCTAGATATCATACTTGATGAGAAGTTTTCTTGGAATTAGCAAGAGAAGGTTCAGGAGAAGATAATTTCAAAAACTATTTTACAATAGAATTCAACGTAATAAAATGAGTTATGAAAGGAGGAATTAACCCAAAATACATCAAGATTTTCACCCTCATCATCAAGTTCTTTGTTCACAAATGTTGAAACCCAATTTGGTCGGGATGAATAATTTTTATTTTTAAAAACAAAATATAAAAAAATATTTAATGATAAATAAAAAAAGGTGAAATAAAATTTTTTTTTCCAAAATTTTCAAATTTTAATTTTAACAAAGAAATGAGGTGAAAAAAAAAAGAAAAAAAGGAAGAGTCCAATTTATCTTTAATTACCACACATTTCCTCATGAGCCCAACAAACAACTCAACATCTTCACTCCTTGTTTTTCTACTTTTTGTTTCTGATAGAGAAAATAGTGATATGATTCTAATAATTAGAAGTAATATCTCTTCTAATAATTAGAATCAACAACATTACTGATGTTGATTGATATTGTACTATGATTTGTTATGATTTGATTATCGTAATGTGTTGTTATCATGACCAATCCTTTCATTATATTGTTTGTTTATAGGATTACATTGATATTGCAATGGTGTGTGATATAAATACACTGTCATATGAAAAAGGGATCGGAAAAAAAACCATTTTCTACACTTCTCTTTCTTTTTCATTACCACCCACATAAACACATCTCATTTTCATCTACTTCGGGAAAAAAACAAAAATATTAGGAAAGGAGGCAAGAAAAAGAAAAGAAAAAAAGTAGATGTAATGTACAAAATGAGAAGATTGATATAGAAGAGAGATATTGAAAAGTTTTGAAGGTACGTCACCGCCAGTTTCTTCTTTCTTTTTTATTTATTTTTTTCAATTTTCATTATATTTTTTAAATCATCAAAAAAAAAATCTCATTTCTAGCCACTTGTGTTGTCTGACACCTAGTTTAGACTTTCGTTAAGTTTCTAAAATATATAAAGATCTAAAAATAAAAAAATAGTTTTCTTTGTTTACTCGTTGATATCTATGGAGTTGCTCACGTCGCACTTACATTCACATCCACTTTCAAATAACTTTAAGCAAAATATGAAAAATTATAAAATATTAAAAAAATAAAAAATTAAAGGAAAAAAAATTTAGTGTCTGTCCGGCCGCTCGAGTCGCATGACACTAATTTTCAAATAAAAAATTTAAATAAAAAAGTTCCCAAATCAATTCATTTTCCAAATAATGTTTTCATTAAAGAACTATACATAACCCTAATTCTCCATTCTATATGTTCTAAATGGGATAGGTAGAGCGAGGATTAATCATCGTCGGGCCCAAATAATGTTTTCATTAAAGAACTATACATAACCCAAATTTTCCATTCTATATGTTCTAAATGGGATACCTAGAGCGAGGATTAATCATCGTCGAGCCCAAAAAACCAATAAATCATTTTGTTTCTTTTGTATTTTTTTATTATTATTTTTGGGGAAAATAAATATTTTGAACAAACAACATCTTTTTCCATGTTTAATTGAAGGTACGGTCTTAAGATAGACGTTGTGGGTGCTAATACCTTCTCCAGGATAACATACTCTCGGATCCAAAATCTCTTTTGTTTGCGGTTCTTATTTCATTCTATAATTTTTTTAAGTAAACTATAGTGATGACTCCAAACTCTGTTTTTTCAAATTTTATTTTTGGTTTGTTGTCCATCGTGATTTTGATTGTGAAAAAGAGTTTGAGTGATATTTAGCTAAAAGGACAATTAAAGAAGTTTGGTGGAAGACTATGCAAGAAGAAATTGAAGTGAGAGAAAAAAAATGTTTTTAGAAGATAAAAGAAGATTTAATAGTTCAAGAAGACGATTACAAGTCTATAATGAAATTAATGCTATAAAATTCGAAGAGTTATTTTTAGTTTATGATATACATTTAATATATTTAAATACAGTACGCAGGCAAAAATGAAAAAATAGTAAAAAGAGAAATTAATTCAATCCTCAAATTATCTTACTTATTATAGATGAGCGCGCGCATATATATATATATATATATATATATATATATATATATATATATATATATATATATAATATACATTTGGTCCCTATTTTTGTTGATTTTATTCAATTTGGTCCCTATTTTCGTTTTATGTTCAATTAGGTCCTCATCTTGGTCAAATTATGATCAATTTGGTCTTTTTCACTAAAGATGTTTAAATAGTAAACATTTTTGAACAGTATATGTCACGTGTCAGCTCCTGGTTTTTTTTATTTTTTTGATTTTTTTTTGATTTTTTTTAATTTTTTAATTTCAAAAAAAGTGTCCACATGTCAAGTCACAATTGTGCTACGTGTCAATGCTAGTGCCACGTGTCGGTTTGTAGTTGTATTATTTATTTTTGTTCAATTTAGTCCCGATATTCGTTATTTTTGTTTAATTTAGTCCTTATATTCGTTATTTTTTTTAATTTAGTTCCAAATTTTGTTAAAATAAAATCATTTAATTTTTAAAATTGACATTATTATTAGTTATTTTTTAAATTTAATTATAAATTATAATATTTAATTATTAATTGAATATAATTTTTAGATTCAATTGTTAAATAGAATATAATTAATTAAATATTATTAAAATATAATTATTAAAATTCTAAAAATATATATTAACATTTGTAAAATTCACATTTAAATTTAAAATATTTAATAATTTTAATGCATTTTAGATATTAAAATCTAAAATATTTTACATGTAAATGTTAATTTTACAAATATTAGTTTATTTTTGTAAAATATTTTGAATATTTAAAATATTTTTATATATCAATTTTAAAAATATTTTAGAATATAAATATTAGAAAAAATTAATAATTATATTCTTATAATATTTTAAATAATTATTTTCTATTTAGCAATTAAATATAAGAATTTATTCAATTTATAATTAAATTTAATAATTTATAATTGGATTTAATAAATAATAAATTCAAAAGTCAATTTTAGAAAAGATATTAATATAATTTGTATAAAAGATATTATTTAATGTCAATTTGAAAGGGACAAAATTGATTTATTTAAACAAAAATTGGGACTAAATTGAACAAAAATAACGAATATATGGACTAAATTAAACAAAAAATATAATACTACCACAAACTGACACGTGGCACTAGCATTGACATGTGGCACAATTGTGACTTGACACGTGGACCATTTTTTTTAAATTAAGAAAAATTAAAAAAAAAATTTTAAAAACTTAAAAAAAATTAAAAAACCAGAAGTTGACACGTGGCATGTACTGTTCAAAAACGTTAACTATTTAAACACCGTTAGTGAAAAGGACCAAATTAACCATAATTTAACAAAAATGAGGACCTAATTGAACATAAAACGAAAATAGGAACCAAATTGAATAAAATCAACAAGGACCAAATATATATTTAAGTCTATATATATATATATATATATATATATATATATATATATATATATATATATATATATTTTTTTTTTTTTTTTTTTTAATTGTTTAGTTTTTCAAGAAATTCATGTATATCTTCAAAGATATTTTTCTTTTTATTACAATTTTTGTTCGTTTAAATAATACGTGTTAATTAAATATTTTTTATATTTTATATTTAAATATTTTTATTGTTTTTTAATATTTTTATTTATTGTGTATTTTTTTACATGATAATGCTTAACTCTCAAATTATAAGTATTTAATAACATAAACATTTCATTTACCAGGTGATCTACAAAATTATATTATAATTATCTTATTATCTTTTGTGTTGATAAAACAATTTTTTTTTATCTCTCGAACACTTTGTTGATATTTGAAATTTTTTCTTAAATGCTTAAGGTATTTTTATCTAATGATACCCTTAATTATTCATCTATTTTTCTTTATGTGATTTTCTTCAATGATCTATCAAATTGTTTCTAAGACAAACATTTGATATTTGTTTTTAATATTTTTATTCTTTATTTATTTTTATCATGTAGAATGTTGTTTAATATTTTTACATAATTTTTTTCTACCTCATTATCATAAGTATTATTTTATTACTATAATTTTATAAATAAATTTTATCTACTATAATATAAAATTTAATTTAATTGTCATAAATTTTTTTTATCACCCTCTATCGTATTTTGAAGTTCAAAAGATGACATATCTGTTAAAATTCAATTATTATTGCTTTAATGTTGGTTCTCTGTGGTGTATTATATTTTTTATTAGTGTATAAAAAAGTAGATTTCATAAGAATTTAAAAAATTGAATTAAAAAGACATTTAAAATATTTTTTAATTTGAATATTTTTTTTTTATTTTTTGAAAATATTGTTTCGTATTATCAACGAGGTATCTATACGTTTGCAAATTTAATAAATATTTTGGTTCTTATTGAATTTTATTTGGTACTCTAAATTGTAATGTATACAATTGTAATTATTTTATGAATATTTGATATTAAAGAAATGAAAATACCTTTATTTTAATATTGAATATCTGATAATATTATGTTTAATTTGACGTAATTTTTTATTATTTTATAAAGATTAATTGATTGATATTGCAACAGTAAAAAAGTGAGTGCGGGTACATATCAAGTACATATTCGTTATTCGTTACCCAGTGAAAGCAAGAATGAAACAAAAAAAACTAGAATGAATTTTGTCTTTGGAACGAACATGAGACTGGAAAACCCGTCTAGTTGCCATTCTCTTATTGTAAATTTTATATTACACAATATTGCAGTTAATACAACCAACAAAAATGAATTATTGAATGTCAAATAAGTCGAACCATCTTTCCAATGAATCCAGATTTTGTACTGATTTTTTTTGTGTTGTCATTTACTTAGTATTAAAAATACATTGTATTGGTATTTTAAATATCTTTTTAATATATTTTAAAATATCAAAATTAGTAATAATCAGTATATTATGAAGGCACAGTAAAAAAACAACACACAAAAAAACTCAGTAAAAAATCTAAATTCCTTTCCAATTGGATTAGCCTGTTCTTTCTTACAGCAGTCAACACAACCTGCTCAAACATTTTCTAACACGCATTTACAAAAATATGTATTCTCTTTTTAATGTATTACTTTGGACCTTCAATACACGTGAACAATCCAAAATAACAGACGTAAAAAGTTTTTTTTTTTTTTTTGTTTTAGTTAAAATTT
>Ga0214545_1011489_pt1 | contig 12182 bp, 19 predicted proteins | sample CNSS4metaG_FD_160064 | JGI IMG/M metagenome (GOLD analysis project Ga0214545, IMG submission 160064) | Root nodule microbial communities from cowpea collected in UCLA plant growth center, Los Angeles, California, USA - CNSS4 | ecosystem: Host-associated > Plants > Roots > Nodule | place: USA... | reverse complement strand
AGCATATCTATTGGAGAGATGGAGTTGATACCACATGAATTAGAACTCGTTTTAAAAACTTTATTGTACAAGAATTTCATGTTGAAACTTTTAGTTTGTTGTTATTTATATTAGTTTAGAATATATTTTGAAACTTAAGTTCTATTATATATAACTGTAACTCTAGAATTGTGCTGAAAGTATTATGAAATTGTTCTGAGAATTTTCTGATTTTCAGGTGTGTGGATGTTGTAAAAACAGTCAAATTTTAAAAAAAATGGAGTAGTTTGACGTCTGGTGTGCCCTGACAGACGTTATTTAATGTTTGACTGTACCAGGGCCGACGTTATTTGACGTCTGACGGGCTCTGACAAACGTTAAATTGCTCAAGTTTTTCCCTCTTCTTAGCACGAAAATTGACGTCTGTTGTTACTGGCCTCGACGTTGGATAACGTCGGACTCTTAAAGGACTGACGTCAAGTAACGTCTACTATTTTTCCGACGTTATTTTGACATCACCTAGTACGACGTCGGTGTTTGGGCAGACGTCAAAAGTCGAAAATGTCGGACGTTAAAAGGCTTTTTTGTGTTAGTGAATAGACCTCAAGAGTGGTTATCACCAAATTCGAATTGCTAAAGGTGATGAGTGGAAAACCGCTTTTAAAATTAAATTTGGTCTATATGAATGGTTAGTCATGGCTTTTGGCCTAACTAATGCTCCTAGCACATTCATGCGACTAATGAATCATGTCCTACGGGATTGTTTAGGGAAGTTTGTGGTTGTTTATTTTGATGACATTTTAATTTATAGCCATAACTTCAAATTTCATCTAGGACACCTTAGGGTAGTCTTGTCTCTCCTTCGAGACCATCAACTCTATGCAAACATAGACAAGTGCACTTTCTGTGTAGAGAGTGTCATCTTTCTTGGGTTTGTGGTCAATAAAAGTGGGGTACATGTTGACCCCGATAAAATCAAAGCCATCCAAGAATGGCCTGTGCCAAAGAATGTTGGGGACATCCGTAGCTTTCATGGGCTAGCTAGCTTCTATAGACGATTTGTACCCCACTTCTCCACAATTGCCTCACCCGTCAATGAACTTGTCAAGAAAGACACACCTTTTGTGTTGGGTGATAAGCAACAACAAGCCTTTGAGGATATCAAGGCTAAATTCACCCAAGCACTAGTTCTAGCTCTTCCAAACTTTGAGAAAACTTTTGAGCTAGAATGTGATGCTTCTAGGGTTGGATTAGGTGAGGTTTTATTACAAGAAGGCCATCCAATTGCTTATTTCAGTGAAAAACTCAATGGCCCTTCTCGTAATTACCCAACCTACGACAAAGAGTTATATGCCCTTGTGCAAGCTCTTCATACTTGGGAACACGATCTTTTGTCTAAAGAGTTTTTAATTCACGGTGATCATGAAACTCTCAAGTATTTGAAAAGCCAGCACAAGCTTAACAAGAGGCATGCAAAGTGGGTTGAATTTTTAGAACAATTCCCTTGTATCATCAAATACAAGAAAGGGAAATCCAATGTTGTGGCTGATGCACTTTCTAGAAGATATACTCTTTTAGCCAAACTTGGATCTCAAATTCTTAGGTTTGACAATATATGTGAATTGTATAGTCAAGATCCCTTCTTTGCCCCTATCTATTCTAATTGTTTAAATAAGTCCCAAGGCGGCTTCTATGTCTCAAACGACTATCTTTTCAAAGAAGCCCGTCTATGCATTTCATGTGGTTCTCATCGTAAACTCTTAATCATTGAGATGCATGAGGGGGGACTTTTGGGACATTTTGGGGTCACCAAAATGTTGGCAATGCTTGAAGAGAAATTCTTTTGGCCCCACATGAAACATGATATTCTAAAACATTGTATTAGTTGTTTGACTTGTTTGCATGCTAAGTCTAGCGCAATGCCTGCTAGGATGTATACTCATTTGCCTGTGGCTTTCACCCCTTGGGAGGATATTAGCATGGACTTTGCCCTAGGGCTTCCAAGGACTTCGAGGGGGTGTTGATTCGATTTTTGTGGTTGTGGACCGTTTTTCAAAAATGGCACATTTTATTCCATGCCACAAAGTCGATGATGCAAGCCACATTGCAAAGTTGTTCTTTAGAGAAGTGGTTCGTCTTCATGGTTTACCCAAGACAATTGTGTCTAATAGGGATACTAAGTTCCTTAGCCACTTTTGGAAGACCTTGTGGTCTAGGCTTGGAACTAAACTTTCTTTTTTCTACTTCCTGCCACCCTCAAACTGATGGGCAAACAGAAGTAGTCAATAGATCCCTCTCCACTTTGCTTAGGGTTGTGCTTAAGGGGAAATATAAATCTTGGGATGAGTATCTTCCCCACATTGAGTTTTCTTACAATAAAGTGGTCCATAGTACCTCTAAACTCTCACCTTTTGAGGTTGTCTATGGCTTTAACCCTCTCACTCCTCTAGACTTGCTACCTCTTCCATCTTCTTTTGACTTTGTTCATAAATTAGGGGTTTCTAAGTCTAAATTTATCAAAGATTTTCATGAGAAGGTTAAGAGTCAAAATCAAGGTCAAATGGAAAAGATTGCCAACTCTAAAAACAAGGGTAAGAGAGTTCGATCATTCAATGAGGGTGACTTAGTTTGGCTTCATCTAAGGAAGGAAGATTTCCTAATTACGAAAATCCAAACTTAGTCTTCGTGGTCCATTCCAAATCATAAAGAAGATCAACAATAACGCTTATCAATTAGATCTTCCAACTGAATATGGTGTGCATCCTACTTTTAATATCACTGACTTAGTTCCTTTTACAGGTACTATAGCTGATGAGGATGACAACCAAGATTTGAGGGCAACTCCTCTTCAAGGGGGAGGGGATGATGTGACCCAACCAATCCCAATTGTACCTTCAAGCCCAAGCCCATTAAAAGGCCCAGTTACAAGATCAATGATGAAGAAGATTCAAAAGGGCCTCCCATTAGATGATCACAAATTCAATGGGGTTCACACATTATTCAAATGGGCCAAAGAGATCACAAAGACTTGAAGACGTGCATATAAATCTAGTAGTGTAGATTTAAATTGGGCCATTGTTTAGGCTTTGCTTTCCAATAATACATAAGACATGAAAGGAACATAGGATGGGGTTTAAATTGGGCTCAACCCAATTATCTTCATACATGGCCGAGATTATCAAGACAAGGAGGCTCTTTTGCTTCATAGTTTGACTAAGGTTGGTTATCACATCTAGAGGCTAAGAATCCTTCTTGTTCTTCAAGCGAAGATCCAAGGGGCGTGACCTTGCCTCCTTCTCCAAGCTTGATCTAAGGGCCAAGATCAAGGCCCACTCCATCCAATGGCTCTCCTTTCTCTTGTGTAAATGGCTTCATATAAAAGCCAAAATTTCACTCATTTGTAGACACTCTTGAAATTTTATGCAATAGATGTTACTTGAGTTGAGAGCACTCCTCCCTCTATTGCCTTTGAGAGTCATCCCTTTCTAAAGATGTCCTCTCTCTACATCTAGCCACCTTCCTTAGGGTAGCATAGATTAGGAAATCATATCACCTCCTTCACTTTCTATTGCTTGCAAGTGCCTTCAAACTTGCCTTCATTCCTTCATCCAACTTTCGCTGCCATGGAGTTCTTCACACACCTTTGGAGCTCCACCAGAAGAGTTTGCATCTCTTCAATGCGGATGTAGGTCGTAGCACGGAGCTTAAGTTCGTACATTGTTGCGAGGGGTGGAGGTAGACGTTATTAGCGAACGGTCCTAGTTTGAGGGTGAGGGCCATATTGTGCAATATAATTTCTTGGTTGAGGTGGGGTGTGCGTAGGGCGGCCTTGCTGAAGCGGTGGATAAAAGCCTGTAGCGTTTCGTCTTGTTCTTTTCTGACGTCGAGGAGGGAGAGAGTTGTGGCTTGATGTGGGCGGCGTCCAACGAAATGGGTAGTGAACATGTGGGAGAGGGTGTCAAAACAGTCAATGGAGTAGGGTGGGAGGGTAGTGAACCATTCAAGGGTAGGGCTTTGAGGGTGGTGGGAAAAGAATTGCAGAAGATGACATCATGGGATGTATAGAGGGCGACATGGGTTATGTATATTTTGAGGTGCTCGTCAGGGTTGGTTTCTCCCGTCTAACGGTCCAGCGTGAAGAGTTCCTACTTGGTAGGGAGAGGGGTGTTGGTGATGGCATTAGTGAAAGGGTCGTGACGCCTGGGTGGTTGGGGTGGTAACGAATGTGGTGGAATGGGGTGGTGGACGAGGGTAAGGAAAGTAGTGGTGAACTTGTGAGGTGGGATATGAGTAGTGGGAAGGGTGGCAGCGGGGTAGGTGTTGCGGTGTGTCTAGGGAGGGTGGGATGGATGTTTGTGTGATGGGTAGAGATGATGGGTGTTTGTTGAGTGGTGGTGAAGGTGTGCGGGGTAGGGTTGTACTCGCTCTCTTCCTCACTGACGCTTCCTTGGCTTTCCCCTTTTGGGTGGGGTCAGTCTCGATCTTCCTTCTCAGCCATGAGTTTTCTTTCCTGAGTGCCTCCATCTCATCAGCACTGCGCTTTCTCAAGTCAGCGAGCTCTTGTTGCATCTTGACTTGGCCTTCAAGGATGGCGGCCAAGTTCGGAGTGATGCTAGCAGGTGTTGTGGGACTTGCTTTAGGTTGCTTCGTGACTCCAGCTTTGCTACGAGTAGAAACCATCGTCGATAGTATGCGGGTTGATATGTAAGGTGTTACTTTGTGCCCCACGGTGGGCGCCAATTGTTCCTACGGAGAACAAATAAGAGAAGTCAAACACAAATATCACCTTACCTCAATCTGTAATCTCTCTAGTTGGCTCCTCCTCGGCTTGTGTATGTCATCTACTGGTATCACGGCTGGGGCCCATGGGGGGTTACCTGCAGAGAAGACTTCGACGATTAAGTCAGCCAAAAGATTCATAGAAAGTTAAATCTCGTGATTAAGGGATTAATGAATCCATACCTTTAATTGATGGAGTCCACGCGTATTTATAGTTTATTAATTATGTCAGACCTTGGCATGGGTTGGGTCATTGTTTGGGTCATAGGTGGGCCTGGGGCTGGCCCAGATCCCTTAGTTCAATGATTGTTGGCCTTAGGGGCCTTGCTTGTAATCTAAGTCTGGAGTGGTTGACAGATCTCATTTTGTCTCCTGAAGTAGGCGGCCTAGGCCGCTTACGCTTGCTTGGTGATTCGTTTGATAACTGATTGCGTGCTTGCGAGACTTTACATAGGCAGGTTTAACCGTGTAGTTTCGTTAGGTCGTCTAAGTGCAGTACAAAAGTTAATGAGAAAATATCTTCTTGCTTTCTCCGCACATAATTTTCCTGTGTATATTACGTGTGTTATAGAAATAGTTGTGTGTGTGATTGCCCAAAGGTCTTGGTCCAACAATTGTTAGCGAGATTTTATTAAAAGAAAATTAATCAAGTTATTGGATAGAGAAATATTAATCATTACAGGATTGTTGAGAAATTGACTTTATATATTTATATTTTTTATTTAGACATATGAAATAAAATTTGTTTCTAATAGTATTGATCTTTTAAAACTTGTAATTTTTTATGCAACTTATTCAAAATTATTTTCTAAAAAGATTAAATTTATTTATAGTAATATTTTATAATACAATTAGATTTTACTTAGATTTTAAAATTAATTTATTATCTAAGCTTAAATTTTATTTTATAAAATAATTTAATTTAATTTAAAATTAAAAGAAGAATATTTGCAAATAATCACTTACACTACTTTTGGATATATATAAAAAATATAACGTGCCAACAAATAGTAAGTAAGGAGATAAAAATTTTAGACAAACAAGTAAAGAGTACATATTACGTGTATCCAATCGATTGTGATCCCTAATTATAAATGTTGATTTGAATCACCGTTTATTAACATTCTTGTTGATATTTTTCTTCTCTTTATATATTACATTCTAAAGAGTGAATTAATGATTTATTGTGAACATGATACACTTCTGAAAAAAACTTATATTTTCTGAAAATTTTGTTTTAATTTTTTTTTAGAAAATAATTTACAAATTTTGTTATGAAAAGAAATTGCAAGAAATATATTCTTAATATAATAATATGATAAAATTACGCAAATGACCCTATTTAAATTATCGACATTTGTCCAACTTTTCCTCTTTTGCCATGTCTCAATTATCGATACATGTCCAAAATACAAGTTTTTAAATTTTGTTGCAGGATGACATAACACTGAAGACACGGGGCTGTGTTTTCAAATTAACATTTGCAAGAAAGAGAAATGATACAATGATACCTTTTTCTTACCACTTCTCTTACCACCTGATGTGGCGTCAGATATTTAATTTTTTTTTTATTTAACTGAAAAATGAAATGATAGTGCAGAAGGTTTGGTTATGCACTCGCGCGTGTTGGGCACTTTCCATTCATCACAGAACCCTCCTCTCTTTTCATTTCTCTTTTCAAAAACTGTCTCCTCCACCGCTCCACCTCTTCCGTAAACCTCCCCAGAAAACCCTCCCTGTCCTCTGCTCCTACTCTTCCGTAAACCTCCCCACAAAACCCTCCATGTCCTCTGCTCCAACTCTTCCCTAAACCTCCCCACAAAACCCTCCTCGACCTTTGCTCCAACTCTTCCCCAAACCTCCCCACAAAACACTCCCCGCACACACCTCTCCTCTACCATCAAAACCCATCACAGACCCCTCTCTCCCGTGAATGTTTAAACCCCAAACTGGTCTTCGACAAACCCTATCCCATTTTAATCTTCAAACTCTTCCCCCTATCCCAAATCCCTCTGAACTAACTGTTCCCCATACCTTTGAACCCACTATTCCCGAAACCTGCCCAGTAAACCCTTCTCGGACACACCTCTCCTTTCATTGTTAAATCCCCCAACCCGTAGCAGTTGTTCGAAAGACCATAAACCCAAAATCCCTTTCCCCTTCCCCTCGACACCACTATCTCCTTTCTCGACACACGCATTGCGAAACCGACATTGGTGAGAAGGTTCAATGTTTCTCCCTTTTGAACAACTATTTGTTGCACGCTTAGTTTCTGGTTGTTGTCTATTGTTTTGTGCAATTGGTTATTGATTTGTGCAATTGATACAATGCAATTGTTTTGTGCCCACTATATAGTGATGATCGCAAAGAAGTTGTTCGTTTTGTGGTTTAAGAAGTTTTGGAATATGATTTTTGTGTTAATGGCTGCAATAAGTGTACTCAAATATTATTTCAATAGCAGTTGTATTCATTGTTTTCAATATGTATCTATTTTGGAGAATTATTACCATTTGATGAATAATGGAGTTTTTCTTACGTTGCATTTATGGTTCATGAATTTGATGATGAACCGATTGAGCTAGAATAGTGCTCTGGTTGCTCAATGATCAGAGCAATTTGTTAGGGCAACATACATAGTCATGTTCTGTGGATTCAGTTAATAGTTGGTTAATATTTCATTAGGAGTTTTTTTTGTTATATTTGATAAATGCACTTGAATACATGTGTGCATTTATGATGTGAAAATGGTTTATGAATACATAATGAATGATTTGATTTATATTTATTTTTGTGAAGTGAAGATCTGATTTGGGAATCATGAGTGATGCTAGTGAAGACGATGGTTGTACAACTGAGACGAAGGTATGACTTTGGAAATAGTTATATAAGGTTGTTCAATATATCTATTAAATAATGAATTTATGTAGTTTTTTTATGGTGGATGCAGATTTATTTTAGACATTCATGTCAGACGCAATATGTTGGTTCTCTGAATAAGAGCTTAAAACTAGAACAAATTATTTGTTTAGAAAAAACACCATTTGCTTGGATGCCAAAGTTGAAAGAGTCTATGAAGATAAGTAGAAATCTTCTGAATGAGTTGGTTAATGTCTGGGTTGAGAGGAGAGGAGGTTTTTGCCTTAGTAAAAAAATTGTTAGATTTTCTTTGATGATGAAAATGTTGATGTCAAAATGGTTTATGAATTCTTAATGCAAAATCATGGAGATTTAAGTGTAGTTGATTTTTGTAGATTGTATGTTTTGATAGGCATTTGTGAGTTTCTATTGTCTAGTCGCAGTGGTAGAATTTTTCCAATATTGTTCAACATTGTGGATGACTTTGGAAGTCTTGGAAAATATAATTGGGGTAGTCTTGTGTATGAGTTCTTGGTTGGGAGTCTATGTACTGCTTCATTGTTGTTGAGCGACGAAGGAAATGCGAAATACTTTCATGTGGATGGTTATATTTATTTGTTACAGGTATAATAAATTAATCATAAATTGGTTGTTTTATTAATTATGATCCTGAATTATTAGTTAAGGCTGTTAAAATTTTGTTACAGTTATGGGCTTTTGAGCATTTGTTGATTTGGAAGAGAAAGTGAGGAACTCCCACCAGCCGATTCCCATGAATATTGCATTGGATGGATGTTAAAGTAGGGGATTTCGTAGTGAGTAGTAGTTTGAAGAAGAAAGTGGTTAGTTTGATCTTTGTTTATAATTTATAATTTTATTGTGTTTATTAGTGCATCAATTTATTGAATGATTTAGTTTTACTTGTTGGTTTATGATGTTCATGAGGGCAGGTTTTGCATGATGTTGTCGTGTCAAAAGAAGAGCTTAAACATTTAGTTGTTCAAGAAGGTTTTCATGAATATGGGTGTGGATTTAGCAAAGTTCAAAGGACAAATGAAGGAGGGTGTTCTTTACAAGAGAAGGAAGAGCTTATGCATGAAATTTTAGAACAAGAAGCGGCTATTAAGGAACTTAAGCAATCAATTGATAATCTAAAAACAAAGATGAAGGAGAGGAGGAAACAACCGCCTAACGAATATGATCCATGTTATGAAAAAAATGGTTATGCTTCTCAGACACATCATAATAGTTTTGATTTGGGTGGCAGTTCTCTTGATGAAGATGATGAAGTTCATAAAAGCAATGACATGTGTGACGAAATGGAGGAAAGCAATATGTATGCGTGAATGAAGCATTAACCACGCACACGTTACAAAAGTCGTTCTATTCGAACTCTGTATGTGAGTTATGGGATAAGGAGGTTGATGAAATAGTTGGAAATTATTATTATGTGTGAAATATTTTGAATTAGAAGTTGTTTATGACCTTATATATGAACAATGTTCTTTAAAAAATGATATTTTTTGTAATTGGTATTGACAGGTTCGTACTATATGACAATTTAATTTGTTTGTGTTCATTTTAGTATAGATATGTGTGGGACAAATGTTGGTCCACTCAAACTATAGAAATCTGTTATAACATATGTTATTAAAATATGTTACAACATATTTGTCCAAAATCTCTCTCCTGGGTTACTTTTTACATGTGTTTGGGTTGCACGTCAGATTTCAAAAAGGTCCACCAATCTTTTTTGTCAATTATAACCAATACAATTTTTAAAACAAATTAAATATTGTGTGTCTTCAAAAGGGGGGGAACATAGTGGGATCCAGCAATGCCCTGGGATAATAATTAGACCACTTTAATTATTTAAATATGTTATAACATATTTGTCCATAAACTATGTTGTGGGTTACAATTTACATGTGCTTGGGTAGCATGTTAGATTTTAGTACGGGTCAGGCAACATTCCGGACAATTAAAATTAATACTTGGTTTGAATACAAATGAATCTGGTGTGTGTTAATGGTGTCCACAGCATGGGGTCCAACAATTAGTACTAAAATAGTATCCTTCTCCATTGACAAAACACATTCACTCATGGAATGATAAGCACTACTATAAATAATAAACAATAAGTTTATCCAAAACGTGGAGAAGGTGTTCAGCATACACATAAATGCACTACACCAATAGTATTTAATAATGGAGGGATGACAAAATGATTATTGAAATCCATAGCATGTTTAAGCATTAGGGCATTCAACATCAAATGTGGTAGCCCCATCGGGATGTGCATCATATGTTCCATCTGGTGAGTTCACACCGAGAGAAATAACAGTATTAGGACATGGGCCACATGATGATCCAACAACAGATGTTTCAGAAGTGTCCTCATGGTAAGCAGTTATCACAACTTTAGGTGGAGGGACCAGCTTCTTCAGTATGTCGTCAACATCAAGATATTCTCCTGCGTAGTTTCGCATAACGGGCAAAGAAGCTTCAATTTCATGGTCAGTTGGTGGACTAGTGTCATTCTTGAATACCTATTAATAATGAATTGAATATGAATTCCTAATTTAAATATAAAAATCATTAAAAAGTATAAATATAAATGTAATAAAAAAAAATTAACCTTCACAATGTTGCAAATGGTGATGTTCAGGTAAGGAGGCACCCATGGGTTGTGACCGTAAACTGAAACCTAATGAATCATTTAAGATTTTAGATTTATATTTCATAACAATTCTGAAAACCCAAATGAAGTCAAAACGCATGAGGCGGTGAAAATACATTTTTCAAAATCATGGATGCTCCAACAGTAATATGGGAACCAAACTCAGGATCCATGACAGCTTTCCTGTGGACGCTTGCCTTTGCTGTAGTTGACGGGTCTTGAACAAATTAAAGAAAAAAAATATTAGATGCATTTTAAAATAATTAAACACAACCCTTAATGGCATTTTACCTTAATTACTATGGACATGTCACCCAACCCGTTAGGGTGACATTCTTTCACCACACAGAAAACCAAAGGTATCTTTTCCATTGATTTCCTAGAAGAGAGTAAAATCATATTTTTGATGTCCCTTTCAGCAACTCAACCTGAAAGCATGGATGATTATTATTTTTAAACTTAATGATGTGTTTTATGTAACTCTGCTATTAGTGGTCCACTTGCTTACCATGGTATTGAACAAACCTGCAAGCCCATTTCCAAGCATTTGAGTTGAAGTCTCGTGCATCACCTGCAGCAGCAATTTCCTTCATTAATTGTTGTGTATTTTCAGGTTCGTCCGATTCTTTGTTTAGCATAAGTGCTTGTGCATTTCCTGCAGGGTCGGGAATGAATTTTGTGTTGGAATTGCATCTCCGAATGAATGACATCACGCGGACTCATCAATGTTAAGGCCCTCCCACGGTTCCATAACTTCAACCTACATATTTGTTGTAGCCGGAAAAAATTTCATGAAATTGAAAAAATGTAAGAGATAGTGAACAAAGTAGTTGAAAATAATTTGAATAAGCTCGAACGCACCAAAAAACTGGATTGGGGATGACTATTGTTCCTGCAGAGAACAAATAAGATAGGTTAGGCACAAACGTCACCTTACCATGTAGTCCGCTATCTCTTCAGTTGGTCTCTTCCCGGTCGATACACGTCAACTTGAACCCAGGAGGGGTTACCTGCAGAAGAGTCTCCGAAGCTCAAGTAAGTCAAAGCTCTTAGAGAGTCAAATCAGTGATTAATGAATGCGTACCTTTAAATGATAGGGTCCACGTGTATTTATAGAATATTAATGACGTTTGACCATTTCATGGGCTGGGTCTTGACCTGGGCTCTAGTTTGGGCCCTGAGTGGGCCTGGGCCCCAACCCAGGCCCTTGAGACCTATTGAATGCGGGGGCTTCGATTTTCGCTTAAGTTTATTGGAGTAGTCGGCCTAGGCTATAACCTTATCAGATATGCTAATTCGGCCTAGCCTGGGTACTTGGCGGTCTCGATATGCACACTGTTTACTTGGTCGAGTTTGGCTAGGTACGGTACAGTACGGTACACCAGTCCCCCAGCCTTGTCCGATATGGGTTGTCGGTCAAGGGTGATATGTGTTGATAAGCTAGCAGAACCTGCTAGGTGTGATACACCAGTCCCCCAGCCTTTAAGTGTGGTGAACAGTGTTAAGGCTTAGAATTTGTAACCGTCGGAAGGTAGGTGAAAGGGTGTCAGTTGGTCAAATCGAAAAAGTTTTGGCACCGTCGTTTTGAAGTGTCATATCTTTTGCAATGATAGTGTCGATTGGTCTGTGGTGTGGTTTTGGCGGGAAGAGGTTCGTCGTTTGGGATTGTGGGCTATAAATATGTGTTTGCAAACAGATGAGGGGTTACTTGTTTCATTTGTGAATTCTGAATTTAAAGACCTTGTGCGCGTAAAAGTGTCTGACTAGTCCTCAATTTCGACCGACATCTTCCCGTAAAAAACGAAATCAGGTATGTCCAGTAGTGGTAGCGTGTCTTCGTCTAGTAGTAGTGAAAGTACTGAGTCAGATAGAAGTAAGGATGGACGAC
>Ga0214545_1011485_pt1 | contig 12186 bp, 7 predicted proteins | sample CNSS4metaG_FD_160064 | JGI IMG/M metagenome (GOLD analysis project Ga0214545, IMG submission 160064) | Root nodule microbial communities from cowpea collected in UCLA plant growth center, Los Angeles, California, USA - CNSS4 | ecosystem: Host-associated > Plants > Roots > Nodule | place: USA... | reverse complement strand
TTTAAATTCTTTTTAAATGTCCACGTGTCAACCCAGTAGCATGCCACGTGTCAAAGTCAATGTTCTAAATTCAATTTGGTCCCTATATTTGTTATTTTTGTTCAATTAGGTCCCAATTTTTGTTAACATTATTAACCAATTTGGTCTAATGCGTTACACGGGAGCAAATGATGTTGCAAGTGGTGCTGGTGAGGCATAGCATCAGAGAGAAGGCTAGCTGAGAAAAGTTTTTACCAAGTTTTTATTATTTATGGATTTAAGATATTTTGTAAACATTTACATTTATCAGACTTGGAACTTGTAGTGATATTTAAATTTTGTGGATTATAATTTAATAGAGATTTAATAAAGGTTTTCATTGTCCCTCATTTTGGGAAAGACATTTAATTAAATGTGACTTTATTTTTTTTTATTTAAATTTAGTAATATCTGACCGTGATGTTACACAACACAACATTACCCAAATAGTTAAGCATTATTACAAGCTTTTTGTATCTTGTGCAAGTCATTGCATTTGAATTTGACACCACATTTATTCTTGCATTTCTATATCACAAGGTTAGAGACTTTGTTGAGGGGATTCCACTGATGTTATTGTTTGTCCATAAGAAAGTTACATCTAATTGCTTAATGACCATGATTAAGCCAATGCATTACAATTACAATTTCAAGTTTTACATGGTTGTTTGGGACAATAAGGAGCAATACAATATATAAGAAATTAAACTCTATAGGATCTTCAACATAAAACTTGATGAAACTCTATCATAAGAACTTCTATTGAACACAAAAACACCTTGATTACTTTAGTAACTAGACAAACAATACAAAAATAAAAAGAATTGGAACAAGATCACTTGGAAATTTTACTCAATTTTAAAAGAACTTATAAAAGTCAACTTCAATGAAAGAAATATCAAACTATAATCTCCATCTAAAAATATTTAAATAATAGCTCCAAGATTTTATTTTTTAAAATATAAAGCTCTTGTTTAAATTTTTTTTAAAGCTCTTAATTCTGAGAAATTTTTGTTCATTTCGTGTTTTTAAAAAATGTGAACTTAACTTTGTAGGTTTGGTAGTTTTAGCTAGCTAAAACAAAGCATTATGGAATTGCACAATCTTTCAATTAGCTAAAACATCAAAATATTTCTGTTAAATAGAAACATCAAAATAGAACAACAGTCTAAGTTGTAAGACGGTGATGAGATATTGTCAACACCCAATTTCGTCCGGGTAACAATGATAAAAATAATAAACAAAAAAATTAATTAATTAAAGTTCAATTGAGAATAATAAATAAATAATTAATAAAAGAAAAGAAAAGGGTAAAAAAATGTTTTAGTTTGAGAAAAAATAAATATCTATGTTTATTTTATTATTATTATTTTTTTAATTTAATTTTGTTTTATTTATTTATTTATTTGGGCTTATTATTTTTATTATTAAATTATTTTTCTTTCTATTATTATAGCTCCATTTTTGTTTTACGTCTCTCATTCTAGTTTAATAAAAAAAAAAAAAATAAACAACAAAACAAAAAAACAACAACAAAAAGAAAAAAAAAAGAAAAGGAAAAAGGGAAAGAAAGGTAGAGGTAACTATCAAACCCATGGCTGCTATGCTATCATGGTTTTGTATTGGGAATGACCTGTAACATGGTCATGATGGCTGAAGGAGCAGGAAGCAACATCTGTTCTCAGTCTTATCCCAAATTTCGAGATTGGAAAATGTAGAGAAAAGTGTACAGGAGATAGTTACATAGTAAAAAGGGAAGATTCATGAAAGGAGGGGTTTTTTTGGATTACTACAGAGGGGAGAAGGCACTAGAAATCAGAGAAGGAGTCAAAATTGAAAACCGAAGCAAAGCTGTTAATGCATTAAGTTTTATTTTCACTGTAAGTGTTCTTAACTCCTGCTTATGTTACCGTGACTTGATATTGTTGTTGATGTTCATGGATGTATGATTGAAGCTTCTGTTAACGTGAATTGATATTGATGTTCATGAATGTATGGATGAAAGATGATTTGAGGTGAGCATAGTTACATCTATTATTTATTTTGTTTATTCCCATCGCACCTGCGTAAAAACAATAAAAAACAGAACACAAATTTTATTTTATTTTATTTTATTTATTTTTTCTTACTTCTCCGTTAAATCGAATAATGGCTACCATACAACACCATCATAAACGCTACAAAATTCTTATTTATTGTCTTGTCTTCGTTGCTCACCTGCGTAAAAACAGAGACCCAAAAACAGAGACCCAATCTTCTTCCAAAGAGTCACTAACGGACTTCCATCACCGAATAACATTCAACGCCTTAATCCCTTTCTTCCACCCTCGGCTTGACCATCACGCCCCAACCACAAGAACCAAAACCAAACCCCATTCCATTCAATGCCATTGGAAACGGTAAAACCAAGAGACGGAAAAGAATCGTTGGCGGTATTTCCGGTGATGAGTTGAAGCTTCTAACGGAGTTGGAGGCGTGATAGTTGGCCCTAGAGTTGGTGTCCCAAACGCGACGCAGATGGAGAAGGAGGCCCCGACGTCGACGAAACCAGTGGTGAAGAGTGGTGTCGACGGTGTTGCTCCGGTGGTGGTGGTCACGACACTGTCTCGCGCGGGAGAAGAAACGAAACGCGAGGATTTGGGGACTTGGGTTCTCGCCGGCGACGCCTCCGGTGGTGGTTGGCGTCGACGGCTGCGGGTCTCGCCGACGGGACCTCCAGCGGTGGCGCGGTGGCATGGTGGCGTGGCATGGTGGTGTGGTGGCATAGTGGTGTGGCGGCTGCGGAAGAAAGAGAAACAGAAATAAACCCTTTTAGGGTTTCTGTTTTTTTAAGAAAATAAAGTTGGATTTGGGCTGGAAGACCATCTTTACTCTGGGCACCCCCGTTTTTTTATCTTTGTGCATCCCATCTTAATCTCTGCACACCCCCCATTTTTTATCTCTGCGCACCCCATTTTTCTTAATCTCTGCACCTCTGTTTTCACTTCATACACCTCCATAATTACTAATCTCGCACCCTGCCGTACTTGTTTCACATTTACCTCACACACCCCGCCTACTTACTGCGTGCACCTCCCATATCTGATAACTGCACCCCCTATATATATTTTTTTTTCATTTTTGGGCATGTGATTATGTATTATTCGTTGCACCTCCCACATTACTCATCACCCTACTATTGTTTTTTTACTTTTATCTTTTTTTTTTGTTAATTAATTTTTTTTCTTTTTCTAAAAAAGAGAAAAATGAAAATATTTTAAATTATAAAAAATTACAAAAAATAGAAAAATCTAAAAAACGAAAGATGTTCTCTTTTGTTTTATTGTGTCTGTTCGGTCGCCCGCACCTGTGACACTCATTTTCAAAATACCAAAAATGGTTTTCTTTATACTTTAGTGTCTATGTCTATCCGATCGCTCACATCGTATGACACATGTTTTCAAATAATTCAAAAAACACCAAAAAAATATATAAAATTTCAAAATATAAAATCATCAACGTTTTTAAACAATATATCTTTTTAAGAATTATGTGATCCTTGATTCTCCACCGTGAGATACGTAGGAGCAAGACCAGTCCTTGTCAGGTTTACCTCTAAAAAATCAAATCTTTTTCTCAACTATTTTTCAAATATCTTTTAAAGAACTATGTAACCCTGATTTCTCATCTTTAATGAGAATACGTAGGACCAAGGTCAATCTTTGCCGGACCCAAAAAATTAAAAAAAAAATTGTTTCTTTTTAGCATTTTTGTCTTATTATTTCTTTTGGGAGAAAATTAACATTTTGAAAAGCACATCGACTTTGCATTTTTAATTAAAGGTACCGTCTTTGGGTGGGCGCGTAGGGTGCTAACACCTTCCCTACGCGTAACCGACTTCCGGATCCAAAATTTGGTTTTTCGTAGACTTTCTTTATTTTATGATTTTCCATAGTTTTCCAAAAATAACTGTGGTGGCGACTCCCAATCTCTTTTTAAACCCACATTTTTTTTCGGTTCGTCGTCCCGTCGCGATTCCGGTTACGACAGATATCATACATCTAAAACATTCCAAACAAATCTTAATCCTGTAACCTTACATCATCAAAGGTGAACCAAAATATTAAGTTCAAATATTAGTACTTAGTTGAATAAAAGATATTGTACATCCTGGCGGGTTCCGGCCAACCTGACGCGTAAAGTCTTGTTCAGTTTGGGCCAAACTGGGTCCGCTCAACACATTGGGCCACAACACACCTAGGCCATGCTCAGATACAGGCCCCTAATCTCGCCTACAACTCTTCAACGTTTGACCCATCTAAAAATGCATGAAACCACCCTCTCGAGAGGATCAGAGGCATGTCTACCCACTAAGACACGAACATCCCAACCTCCTAGGGACCGGAATATCAGAGAATCGAATGAGAATACGATTATAAAGGCACCAAACACCCCTAAGAAAAGGACACAAGATTCAAGGAGAAGAAATAGAGAGTAAACCGAGAGATCTAGTCTATCCATTAATTCGATGTCTCATTGTGGCCTCGGCTCCACTTTGAATACCCGATCTGACCATACGAGAATAGATATGAACCTCAAATACAACTATTTCTGCATTCTAAGCCGAAATTTGAAATAAATATAGAAAACATATGAACTTAAGAAAACAACCACAATCCAAGCAATCCAAATAAATATAGAAAATGATACAACATGATAATGAAGTAATCCAAGCAAACATTAACAGTAAAATCTTAATTGATGAAAGCTCAATAGAAATTTAACCAACAAATACAACCATTGCACTATTGTACCGTCCAAGAAAGGGTCAACCTTAACATAGCTACTCTAACAAAAGACTCAACAAACACCTATCATGCAGCAATCTGATATGGGTCGAAGTAGTTCTTTAAGATATGGGTCGAGTATTGTGCTAGGCCTGACATCCCAAATTCTTTTTACCAAGCGTATGGAGGAAGGCTAGGGGTTGTTAGTGGTTATTCTGTTTTAATTTTTATCGATCCAATTCAAAGAGGATATTTCCTAAATATTAGCAATAGATATTTGACTTTGTAATGATCTTTTGTTATAAATAAAAATATAAACTACCTAGCCAAGGGACGAAACAATTTTTTTACCTTAGTACTCTCCCTTACATAGGTCAAGAAAGATCTTCTTACTATTTGTCTTTGGTGAAGCCTCCAATCTTCTTTAGCGAAACAACTATGAATCTCCATTTATGCTCCGTAGATCGGCATAGAAAGCAAAAAGACTTTTTGAAGATAGCTTTCCAAAAACAACCACAAACCAAGGTCTAACAAGTTTATAAAACATGGTAATCAAGCACTCAAAATAAACAATAACAATAATCAAAAGGTCAATAAAAATTTAACAAAAAAAAATGACAACGATCACATGATGAACCCTATTTAGTCTCCATAGGGTTTGAGATAGGCATAGAAATGAAAAACGTTTGTTTGAGGGTTTGAGATAGGCACAAAAATGAAAAGTATTTGTTGGAGAGAGCTTGGAAAATGGCTTCCTGAAATGGATAGACATTTGAAAGCATTAGACATCCATCATGTCTTTCAGCTAGTGTTGGCATCATAATAACAATGGGTTATGCAAACACTAAAATGCCAATAAAAAATGGCATATCTAAAAGTAAAAGAGGAATATACATAGATAGATCAAAAATTTTATTTTGACTCCAAAATTTTTACTGAGTTTTTACACCAATGATGTGTCCACTAACTTTTGCTTTTTTATTTTTCTTTTTGTTATTTCTTTGCAAGGGCACACGTGTGGAAGGTAAGGAGGGAAACTGAAATTAGCATATGAAGAAAGATGAGCCCCAAAATGTTTGAGCGAAAACTAGAGAACCCAGTTGATGAGAGCGAACCCCAAATTGGTTTCGGGAGAGAGAAGCCAAAGATTCATCCTTTTAGTAGAGAGATCTGCGAATTCAACGAAAAGAGAAACATTGTCTCGCAACATCAGCGAACAAAAAAGCAACGCCTAGGGTTTAGTTTGTCGACGATGATCGGTGGTTTACCAGTGCACTTTGTTCTTCGTTTCGTTCTTGCAATTGACCATGATTTGTGTTGGATTCCTTTACATTGTCCATTGTCGACAACATTCGGTGGTTGTTCAGTGTGTTCGTTCACCGATTCAAGCATATGTTATTCGTGTTTTTCCTTTATTGGTTTAGAAAATTTTAGGGCATTCGTGCCTATGTGTTTGGATTGTTGGGCAACGATTTCGTGTTTGTGCGTGTGTTGTGGGGTGTAATGTTTGGTTGTTTGGGAGTTGTTTGAATGCTTATGAAATCAAAGTCATGAAATGGGTTGACTAGTATCCCAAAAAAAGGGAACAACATCTGTCACATCGATGTGGGAACCCTAGTGCAATTAAGTGGGGACTTATGTTTTAGTCTTTGAACAAAATTTAACAGACTTAATTTATTAACCATTCATGTTAGGTCAAATAATCACAGTCCATCTTCTATGTACCTAAAATGAATCGTACAAATTACACAAGAATAATTCTAAAGAAGAAAATAGAGGATTGCATTCAGTCTTTACAAAAATAATCCAACACCAACTGCCATAAACACATGTGGGGAGCCATCTGAAAATAAGTGGGAAGTTGCATGTACTTGAAATTAACATTTCATGTTGTATGTACTTGAAATGGATCATACAAATAACATTGGAGTACTTACGAACAACAAAATAGTCCATAAGACTAAGTCTTAATAATAATAATAATAAAGTATCACAACAGTAGTCAAACACATGTGGGGAGCTAGTGGAAATAAGTGGGGAGTTGCGTTGAGGTTTTTGCATAAATTTCCACAGGCTTGACATGAACATAGACCATCTTCTATGTACCTAAAATGGACAATAAAAATGACATTGGAGTCCTTATGAATGACAAAATAGTTCGTTGGACTCAATCTTAACAAAAAAAACAAAAAAGAAGAATATATATATATATATATATATATATATATATATATATATATAACAGCAGCAGTGGCACACATGTGAAGAGACATGTGGAAATAAGTGGAAAGTTGTGCTGGGATTTTTGTACAAATTATGAAGAGGTTTCAAATTATGACACACCCGTTTTATGTACACAAGTGGATTGCATGTAATATGTACGAAACAAATCTCACATCATGTCATAAAGACATGTGGGAAGCCATGGAGAAATAACGAGGGAGTTGCATTGAGGTTTTTTGTACAAATAATGGACAAGTTTGACATGAACATATACCATACTCTATGTAACTAATATGGACCATAAAAATTACATTGGAGTCCTTACGAACAACAAAATAATCCATTAGACTCAATCTTAACGAAGAAATATATATATCACAACAGTAGTGACACACATGTAGGAAGTCATGTGTAAATAAGTGAAAAGTTATGTTAGGGTTTTGTACAAATTATGGACAGTTGCAAAATGTTCTATGTACATAAAATGGACCAAACATATTACAATGGAATAATTATGAGAAAAAAATAGTGGATTGCATTCAGTCTCTATGGAAAAATCTCAAACCATCTGTCGTAATTACATGTGGGAGTCATGTGGAAATAAGTGGGGATTTCCACAGGTGTTTTTGTACAAATTGTGGACAGGTTTGATGAATAACTTCTAACTCCTAAACTAATAAGTCATATTCTCGAAGAACTTGTTACCTTTTATTGTTGTCTCCATCTAGTATCGATTGACATATGTATTGTTGTCGAATATACTTAAGTTGTTACTTCACAACGACATATTCTCACTCACACCACACAGATTGGTGTAGACAAAAATAAAACCAATAAATAAACAACATATATCAACACCTTAGTCAATGTAACATTGAAGTCCTTACATTGGTGTAATCAAGCATGTTATTACCATCAAACTTTTTGACACCATCCCACAGCTCCATAGTCTTTAGAACAATTACGCCAGAATCATATCTACAAAAACCAATATAAACCAATAATTTAACATCCAAATGTCATAAAAAAGATTCATTCACCATATAATTGTAATGACTAATGTGTTTGGTTGGATTAGTCTTATTTCTTGTTGAACTTCAAACAGGGAAATATATTTCAAATAACATATTCACATTATTTATGCCAAAAAAATGCACAAAATACAAAACTGAAATTAACAACACATTTGAATTACCTTTTTGTTATGTGCACTGTTCCCAACCATCACTTGAACAAATCCTATCAACTGCAAAAAAAAAAAACAAAGAAGAATCAACAACAGACACACACATACCACATTTCTAACACAACCCTTAAATATATTAAATCTCTGAAATTTTGTTCAAAAACTAAAACGCAGGTCCCCACTTAATTACACTGGGGTTTCCACATTAATGTGACAGATGTTGTTTCTTTTTTTAGGATACCTGTCAAACCATTTCATGAATTTCATTTCATAAGCATTCAAACAACCTCCAAACAACCAAACATTACACCCCACAACACACGCACAAACGCGAAACCGTTGCCCAACAATCCTAACATATAGGCACGAATGCCCTAACAATTTCTAAACCAAGAAAAAGGTAAAACATCAATAACCTATGCTTGAATTGGTGAACAAACACACTAAACAACCATCGAATGGTGTAACATCCTTAGTTTTAATAAATTTTATTATTTATTGTATCTTTACTTTAAATTTAAGAGTTAGAAAATTATGTGCTTTTACTAATGTTTTATATTATATCTAGATATAGTTTAAACATTAAAAAAAATCGAGTAGTTTTAAGAAATATTATAAGTAAGTAAAATAAAAATAATAATAAAAGTAAATAATAGGAAGAAAAAAAAAAAATATATATATATATATATATATACATATTAAAGAATTATAAAAAAAAAAAAGAAAGAACGAAACTTCTAAAAGATGAGAACATGAGTAGACAAGGAAATAAGAAAAAGAAAAACAAAGAAAAGAATAGAAATAAAACAAAAAGAAAGAAGATAAGGAGATTTAAAGGAGTTTAATCTTAATACATGGAAGATAAGAATAATTAGAAGTGATAACCTTACATTTAATGCATGCACTCATTACTTGGACAAGTTGGCACATGCTTGGCTTGTAAATGGATGAAAGAAAGATGACCTAAGATTACTTCATACACATGTATTACATGGATCACTTTGGAAAATTTTGGCTTACCTTTCATTAATGAAAGGAATCTTATCCTAACCTATAAATACATGGAAGAGATGTAAAAAGAGTGAAGGTGAGTTATGTGAAAAAAAGAGAAGAAAAGAAAAGAGAGTGAGAGAGAGAGAGAGAAAGAAAGAGAGAAAGTTGAAGATAAAGATTGAAAGAGAGATCTTAGACTTCTAAAAGTATTGCTAGAGTGTCCCCCCAACTAACAAGGAGGTAAGGGGGGAGTGAGGCTAAACTATTTTTATATTAATCTTGATAAACTTATTGGTGTTGTATTAATCTTTTATTTATTTTGAATCATATATTATTTTATTTACTTCCATTTAACTTATTTTCATTTATTATCCTCTTATATTTATATTATTTAGTCGATATTCAGTTATGCACTTATCCTATTTAATTATTTTATTTAATTTATCTCAAGTTATCTACTGGTCATGTTCCTTTATTTTATTTTATTTATCTTATGCATTAGTCCCATTTATTTATTTTATTTAATCTTCACTTACGTACTAGTCCTGTTTATTTAATTGATTTAATTTTTCTCCAATTATGCACTAGTCTTGTTTACTTATTTTATTTAATTTATCTCTAGTTATGCACTGGTCCTGTTTATTTAATTTATCTTCAGTTATGCATTGGTCCTGTTTATTTATTTTATTTTATTTATCTCCAGTTACGCACGGGTTCTATTTATTTATTTCGTTTAATTTATCTCTAGTTATGCATTGGTCTTGTTTATTTATTTTATTTAATCTATCTCCAGTTATGCATTGGTCTGTTTATTTATTTCTAATATATCTGCAGTTACGCACTAGTCTTGTTTAATTTATATTTTTGTTATTATATTTATTTATAACATTCTAAATCCTTATCTAGTTATTTATTTAAAATTCTTGCTTTCATTCTTATTTTATCAATATTTTATAATTCAAAAAAAAGTTAAAAAAAAGTAAAAGTAAATATTATTTTATTCAGTGATCTTGGATGGAAAAAAAATTACATGTACACTTTATTGTTATTTTATATTCTTTGTGTATAGTTTATACAATGACATAATTTGATAGTCATCACATTTTATGACCTTTGAAAATGTCCAAGAGTATGTTAGTTAAGTAGAGTTAATTCTGGTTTCAATAAGTTGAGATTAAATCAGTCAGAGTGTTTGTATTTAGGAAGTCACAGTTTGGTACACTACGAGAAGAAAGGCAAGGACCATAGTGGGGTCTAAGGAAGTTTTGTTAGTTTTGAAATGGTGATTTTAGCCAAGAAGAGGGGTTGAATTAGCTTTATAAAAAAATTTTGAAAGTTTAATCCTCTTTTCAATTGAATCTAATGGACTGAAAAGTTTGGATGTAAATGCACAAGACCATTACACTTTCAGTCGATTAAAATATAAATCAGCAGACTAATTTGTTCTTGTAGCTATGAAACAATCGATTAAAAAGACAAATCAGTCGGCTAAAATAATGGAGATTTATGCAGAATGCAGAATTCACAAATTCAACTCAAACAACAATCTTTTACATACATGTATAAAGCCTTAGATTACATAAGAACACATTCAATCACACCAAAGAACGAATTACTTAGTTTTCTTGAGTTTTTAAAGAGATTCAAAGTGAGTGAGATGAGGGAGAGAGAATTGCACAATTGTTTTTATATTGGTTCACTCAATCACAAAGCTACATCTAGTTTACCAGGACAACCTGAGCCTGGTTTCCACTACATTCAAAAGTTTTACAAATCACACACCAAGATTATACTTTTGAACAAAGAAACTCACAAGATTTTTGACTCACACAAAAATCTAAACACACACCCTGCAAGAATCACACTTACATACCTGAAATCACATCAAGCAAACCAACCAAAGGCACAAGAACATCCAAACTTGATGGTGGTTGTCCCTAGCCAACTATACATGTGTTCTTCAAGCTACTCACAAGCCAAAATGCCTCCAAGATCAACCAAGATCTTCAAAACACGAGTTGTAGTTGTGTATTGCAAAGAGAGAGAGCTTTCTAGAGAAGAATGACAAAGTTTCGTGCATAAAAATCTTAGATTCGCACCTCTGCTCGCGAAAACACAACTTATATAGTTTGGTTTAAGTGAAAATAATCGATTGAATTTTCCATACAGTCAGTTGATTTCACTTTACTTAAGTGAAATCAGTCGATTGAAAAATAATTCAACTAACTGAATGCATTCATACCAGAAACTATATACAACAAGCCTTTGAACCTGTTAAAACTCATTTTAACAAATTAAAAGAGACACACTAAGGCACACAAGACATCTAACCTATGTCATATAGCCTACGAACAAGATATAACACAACACATTACATTTAACATGGTATTTTCAGATTTAATACATTAAAACTAAATCTTCAAATGGATCTTCATCAATCTTCATCAAACACCTATGATCTTCATGCACAGGGCTTTATCAATTCTTCGCTTCAAGTTTGCTTGTGCCAACAAGTTTTACCAAGTAGGTGATATCTGGATAGTTCAGAATATCACACTAGACTAAGATATTCATAGGCCAAACTTAGGACTATTCTATACCTGCTTGGCATCGCAAAGGTTAGGTAGTGAGTATATATCTCTTTTATGTGTCTATAAATGTATTGTTTGTTGAGTTTATTAAGATTGATATTTAAGGCTTATAAATACCTCACTCCCTCCATATTTTTCTTTCATATGTACGTGTGGCATGAGTAGAAGGGGAACCTGCTTAGTGAGAGTTGTTCGGGATATTATTGGTAGATCTTCTGAAGATTGACTTGTTTTTTATAATTTATATTAATATCTTGAGAAGATATTAAAAATATAGATAATCTTCTATTCTGATGTAGAACTCTTAATATTATACAAATACATATTTTTATAATATTTCATGAACAATTACAGATATGTAAACTATTGATATATATATATATATATATGTATATATATATATATATAT
>Ga0214545_1011484_pt1 | contig 12186 bp, 5 predicted proteins | sample CNSS4metaG_FD_160064 | JGI IMG/M metagenome (GOLD analysis project Ga0214545, IMG submission 160064) | Root nodule microbial communities from cowpea collected in UCLA plant growth center, Los Angeles, California, USA - CNSS4 | ecosystem: Host-associated > Plants > Roots > Nodule | place: USA... | reverse complement strand
TTTAGACAAATATCATTGAAACTTAATAAGTTTCTATTCAACTTCTTGGTAGAAGTATAATAGCTCTTCTAGAGTCTTCAAATATATTTGTAGTACTATAAATAATACTAACATCGATGTCTCACATCATCAACTCATAGTGTATTATTATTGATAGGAAGAGTCCTATTTATAGATACAATATGTAATCCATAAAGGAAACAAATCAACTTAGTTAATACAAATATTTACCATAAAGAGTAATGAATCATATGAGTAAATGTATCAAATCAATGGACAATCATTAATTCATAACAAACCATTACTTTTACAAACTTTTTTTCTCTATTAATTATTATTTTTCTCTTCTTTTTTCTTATATATTTCACTTATTTTTAATAAATATAATGTTATTATATATTAACTTAATAATATTAATATATAAAGAGGATTCCATCTTTTGTGTCCACATTTCAAAATACCAATTTTTATCTTTTAAAATATAATTATTTATTAAATTTTTGAAAATTTGTAACACCCAATTTAAATAATAACTTTAATATAAATGAAATGCCACACAAATAGAAATTTAGAGACAAGTCTTGGAGTATAAACGCTACCCCTTACAATATCTAGAAAATACTAGGAGAGACCAAGGCACACCACGATGCCAGATACAAACGAAAACCAAAGACTTAACGATAGTTGATAGAGTATTAAAGAGTAAAGCAATATATGGGCCATAGCCCTAAAGAAAAGCCTAAAAGAAAACATGAAGTCCAGCCCAGGTAGACTATGCAGCAAAATCATCTCTTCCCTATTGGCCACAGGTGTTCCTCGCATCTGCTCACATCAACAAGTTGATGATCATTGCAAAAGAGAAAAATCACACCAGACAAACATACAACAAACACAAGAGTAAGCTAGAGCTAAAATAGTTTTATCATGCAATCATATACACTTTCACAGTCAATTATACATACATAACTCAAGCATGTTATGACCTTACACATAATACACTAAGACTCGACACGACTCATCCGGATACGTATAATTTAGTCGGATTCAGTAGATGTTTGAACTTGTGGTGGATTTCTCTGCTCACCCCCGAACTAAGTGGTACAAGTGTTACAATGTCTCAATCCCCCACACACAAGGTTAGCCATTAATGAGTTTCGGGCCTCTTGCTACTCTCACCACAAGAGTCAGTCCGTTCTATGTGAGACTAACTGACTCCTTAAAGCGTCAGGATGCAACCTTACCTTGAATCCTTACCAAAGTATATAGATGGGGCACCACCATGAACTCCCACTAACAGGTGTCATGGAATTATGTCCTAACCACTGAAGCACGACTCTGAAATCTTATCTAGAGATTTCAAGAAATTACGTACTGACCACATACCAGTCATATTCAAACAATCAAGTAATATTTATCATGCATATGCATCTCATGTCAACCTTTATAACCAACCTCTTTTATATGCCAGGTCAAACCCATACCAACTCATCATCCTCCATCCATGAATATAGAATTTTATCTCATATCAATACCATGTCACTTTTATAACCAACCATTTCATGTTCATTACATGCCAAGGATTATCCAAGTTCATCATTCACAACTCATACACCCTCCCACTCATGCATATTCATTCACCTCATGCCATTGTATAATAATCCAATCAAATACATGCCAAACATCCAAGAACAGAGAAAATATCAAACCAAAATGCACTCTCGCCCAGCCCTTCGCTCAGGCTGAAGGGTCTCGCTCAAGCGAGAGGGTCTCTCGCTCAAGCAAGCTCCCTTCACCTAGGTGAAAGCTCGACACACAAGAACAGTGGCTTCTGCGCATTCTCGCTTAGGCGAGACTCCCCTCGCCTGGGCGAGACGCTCTCTCGCTCAAAACAGAGTTGGTCGCCTGAGCGACAACTCGCGTGAAATAACCTGGGCGAGCCCCTATTACTCTCGCCTAGGCGAGACAGGCTCACTTGGACGAGAAAACTAGTGCTCACCACTATTCTCTCGTGCAACAGTCACCTACACACAACCAAGTAGTCCAAACAGGCATTCCCAACAGCTCATATTCGCACACATTTCATTCAATCACGAAAATAACGGAAAAGTAGTAGGTTTCACGGAATGTACAAAAGGATTTAGCTTCCCTTACTTGGAAATAAGCTAGCACAAGACTTCTAAACCAAAACTAGCAAGCACAGTAGCTCCGAAGTCAACTTAGTGAACTGGAGATTAGTGGAACAGAGGGGAAACAGATCAATAGGGGAACTTCAGTTGAAACCAAGACAACAAAGCTAGAATAGGGGAAAAATAGTTGGGAGGTTAACTTACGTGGAACAATGGAGTCCTTCTAGCTCAACGTAAAAGTGGAAGCAAGACCCTAGTAGAGGTTCGTAGTTGCTCAAGAGAGGAGTAGGGGGTTCTGTTTTTTCTGAAATGAGATAGATTGAGTGGGTTAGGTCAGATTTGAGTCATTTAGCTCACTATGGGTCAACCCTTAGGCCTATAAGATTTTGGGACAACCCTTAAAGATTGGGGTTGAAATAAGAGGGCCTTACAAAATTGACCATTACTTTACAAACTTTTTTTCTCTATTTATCAATAATTATTCTCTTTTTTTTTCTTATATATTTCACTTTATTTTTAATAAATATAATTTTATTATATATTAACTTAATAATATTATATTATCATCACCTATTAATATAATATCATTAAAAAATGTGTACACACAAGCACAATATACATGTATCTTTTCTCAAATTGTCAAAAATTAGTTTTAGGTTTTAAAAAAATTTTAGAGGTGCAAACAAAATTTTGGAGGCGTAGGAAGAAATTCCCATCATTAAGTGGTTGTTTGATTTTGAAATTAAGATTCCATCTTGCGCTATAATAACTTAGAAGAATGGCAGGTAGAACTTCATCATTTTTAATGGTCGTACTTGAACCCAAATCTTACACCTAAAATTCAATTAGATTTAGTTATTTTTTTTATATGGTAAAATTAATGACCTGGTCCTCGTCAGAAAAAATTACCTTTAACTTACATTTAACGTTCATTCTTTTTAAATTTGTAGATAGACTGTTTTTATTCACTTTTAATCCAACGATTTTCGAAAAATTATTTAGATAAAGTATATTTAGATATTATAAATAAATAATTATTTTATTTTTTTAGGTCTAACAATATAAAAGAGCTTGTGTAAGATCCTAGAAAATGACGTTTTAAAAGTAATACTGGTTTAAAAATAGTGAGACTCGACTATTTTAATATTAAAATATTTTAGTATAAATAGAATCGTTATAAACGAGTTTCATTATTTTAAAACACACAATCTCTTTAGAAACTACTTTTCTAGAGTTCTCTAACTTCTCTCTAGAGGTTCCGTCTCTTTGATCGTCTGATTGAAGAACCGAGACCGTAGGATTGATCCTCTCGGTGAGCTCTTCAAATTGGACCGATTAGTTTCTCGGTTCGTGTAAGTTGAGTTTTCGCTCTCCTTTTAGTCTTTTCTGTTTTCTGTTACATGCGAGCTCTCTTCCGCTTGCATGTGATGTTTTAATCATCAATATGAGTCTTTGCTGATCAATGATCATAATGGTAGGTCCTGATCGTTCTTGTGATGTTTCTGTGTGTAGATAAAGCATCCTGTGGAGTTAGATGCGTTTTGGTGTTCTTTGAGCGGTTTGAGTCTGCATAGTCACTTTGTCAGGTAAAGGAAGATGATAATTGAATTTAATTAGAGGATACAACGAATGTAATTATGTGTAATTAGAATTGATTGTTTGAAGTGTGATGGAATGTGAATTGTTTGATGTTTGGTATAGGTGAAATTTTGATTACATTGTGTGTATTGAGGTTGAATTGGAAAATGAACACTTGAATCAGGGCTCTAGTTGGTATCATCTCACTTTGCTTGAAAACCATTTTGAAAACTATACAACACTGTCATGAAGGTGTCAATTTTGGTCATGAAATCAAGTGAAACATCTCCCAACGAAAACCATAATATGTGTTGTTTTTTGGTGCAAGGATGAGCCTTAGAATTCAAGGCTGAGCCTTGAAAAATGCAAGAGGATCAACGCTGAGCGCCAGCCCAGCGGTGCCCAGCGTTGAAAAATGTGAGAAGAATGAGGCTGTGCGCCAGCCGAGCGATGCCCCAACGCTGGGACCCCTGCAGGTCTGGAATGAAAATTTAATTCTGAGGCTGAGCGTTGGAATCTGAGGCTGAGCGCTGAACTACCAGATTTCATGTGTTTGCTGTTTTGATGTGTTTCATTGCATTAACTGATCTGAAATGAATTATTTTGACTGTCTTGGTATGCTTTGAGTGAGATTGGGTGAATATGGATCTGTTGTATGTGAATTATGGAGGAATTTCGTGGAGAAATTCTAAGTGTGGATGAGGTAGGGTATGCAAAGACATAAGGACTCAATTTTGGTTGGTATCTTGACGCTCCAATAACCATTAAGGCTCATATAGAGTATAATGGGTTATGTCGTGAGGAGTAGCAGAAGGTCTTAGCCACTAGACTCGATCAAGTCTTTGGTGCGAAGGAGACTTGCCTAGTGTGATGATTGGGTGATAACCCCTTGAGGCCAAACTCTACAGAGTTTGGGAATCATACACGGTGCAAGCCACCAAGAGGTCCGATGTTAATTGCATATATCTGGATAATTGAGTTTAGAGTTGAATGACGTGTGAGTATTGGAATATTCCTGTGTGAATTTGTGATAATTGATTGTTATTACGCTCTTACTCTAATGTAACCTTCTTTAAATCATTATTAGCTTACCCTTGCTTTCTGTGTTTCTGTCTCGTGTTGTATGTTTCTTTTTGCGATGATCACCTTAATGGTGGGAGCAGATGTGGTTGCAATGTCAGAGGCACTTCTGGAGGATGAGGAGCCATCATTTTAGGTGGAAGCTTTAGTGGTGGTCAGTTTAGGTATATTTTTATTAATTTAGTGTAAGTGTATAAGTGATATATTTTTATAGTGATATCTTTTGTAAGAATGTATTAATATATTGTGTACTCTGAATTACTTGTTTTGGAACTATGATGAAACTTCCTATTTTTATTAGTCTTAAGCTGCTAAAAATTGGGATGTTACAACTTTCTCTTATTTTTTTTTATGGATAAAAAATAATATAATAAAAGTAGAACATTTGGTATAGTCAAAAACCCTTTCACAAAAAAAAAATTACAAGATATCACCATCTCACACACGTTTTATGGGTACCAAAATTACATAGACTTGTAACAAAACAAGGTAAACCAATAAAAGAGCTTATCTAACTAGAAACAATATTAAGAAAACATAACTTGAATCGTGTTTCTAGGTTGAAACCGAACATAGAAGGGATACAATCAATGTAAAGAAGGTGACGCTTAAAGCATGTAATTACCGTGTACTGTACTTGGCTTATTTGCAATAACAATATATGCTTTGAGCAGAAGCTGTCCAATAGCCTTTAGAGTAGCTTCAACAAATAAGAAGGCTTTTTCTACATGCTGTGTCACTATTGAAGTTGCAAGAACATTCTTGTTCCCTTGCATTTGGGGACATGTACCTAGAAATACTTTGCGTTCGCAGCAATATCAACAATCTTCACCACTGATTTATGAGATAATATAGAAAAAAAAATAAGAACACTTTTGAGAGAAATTTAGTGTTTGTTGTGTCTTTCTCAATACACCTAAGTGGTATTTAAAGGTAGAAAAGGGAGACACAATAGTCAATTGTAATAAATAAATATATATCCCTTAACCATAAATAACATTAACCTATCAAATTAAAAGTCCATAAAAATATTAGTAACTATAGGATAATACTTTAATTATATATATTTTTAAATTATATTAAAATATTTCTAACAATCCTCCACATAATTTTAAAAAATAAAATAAAACAAATATACTATCTTTTAAAACAAAATATTGTAGTTCAATATAAGGAACCTTCCGGGTTTGAGCCTTACTCCTAGTACTTATAAACTTCCATATGAAAAAATGCAGAGACTTAATTGTCTTGAGCTACACCACCTGTGACCGGGTTTTAATAAATAACACATACAATATTAGTGTTCATTTTAGGTTTTAATCAGTGATTGCACGTTACAGTCTTATGCATGTATCTTGTTTCATGAGTGTCACTTAGAGACTTGCCCATGTCTCACAATGGCGACCCTACCATCACACTCACTCGGTAAACCCTCAAAGGGTGGTTTTGTGACTCACACCCCTACAATAATTGTCATTGGGTTTATTAAGAGGTATTTTAAAAAATTTAAACATGATAATGCATATACCTCAACCTAATTATTGCCAATATTTATAGTACATCTCGTCATAGGAATGAGACATAACATTTAATCAAATTAGTTGGTGTACTTTAGTCAACAACAACTTCGTTGTTACCCATTTAACTATCCATTCCACGGGATCACTATTCACGTGGAGATGGGTGTTTGTCGTTGCAACTAATTTATGGATTTTAGTCTCATTCTCCTCGACAAATCAAATACTTCTTTATATTTTTTGCAATATTTTTTTCTGTCCTGACAAAGTCAAAAGAGATAGTAATTAAGTTTTTAATGAATTTGTCTCTCATTCCCGTATGTCAATTTTTCATTGACATTTTTACTAGAAACATTAAATATTTCATTGACATTTTTACTAGAAACTTTAAATATAACAATTTAATTGTCAGAATGCATTGAAAATAGGAATAATTTATGCTTGCGTAGCAGATCATGATAGAACAACAACTTTTAAACATATTTCAATGATAATGCACCTCCATCCAAAGTTAAAACATAACCATAACCAGTAATTGATTTTGTGTCACTAGAATCAATATCCAATTTACATTATATATCCTTCAATGATCTCAAGAAATTAGACATATTGAATGTCATAACTTGAAGAAACACAAATAATATTATTACTAGATGGAAAAATAGTATTAGAGGTATATTTTCACTCACTTTAGAATATATAACCAATAATTTTTATTTATTTTTATTAAGAGGTATATTAACCATTGCAACATATGCCTCTCACTTTGAAATATTTTAGATGTGTTTTTTTTTTAACTCGTAAGAGTTTTATCACAACCTTTTGCAAGGAAATATATTTGAAGACATGACAAACATAATATAAAGTTTCATTGATACAATGTTAGGCAAGCTAGAACATGAAGCATAACATTTATCATATCAAACAAGAACATTTTTTATCTTTCGCTGCACCATTAGATTAACACTTTATGAAGATATTATTTAATGAATAATATTATGAGTTTCACACAAAAACACTCATTTATAAAGATGTGTATTCTCATTTCTAATATATTCATCACTTTCCCTTTTAATTAATTTTGTACCTCAAAATTTTATAATTTTAATGGTTTCTAACCAAACTTTTCAAGAATTATAATAATAGTATGTCATATAATGAATTCAAATAAGCCATCACAAATATATCATTTACCAATCAAAACACATGTATATAATTAACAATTTATTGTAATAAAAAACTACTTTATAACCTTGTTCAATAACGAGGAATTTTATAAATCCAGAAACATGAAAAATTCAGTTTTAAACAAATAAGATAGTTTCTAGAAGAGAAGTTTCATTTTACTTGGTCATTCCCCCACTTTTTAATATGAACATTAACCATAAATAAAAAAAGACACAGCGGTTAACCATAAATAACATTAACCCATCAAATTAAAAGTCCACAAAAATATTAAAATTAGTAACCGTAGGATAATATTTTAATTATATATTTTTTAAATTATATTAAAATATTTTGAAAAAATATTTTAGTCATAAGTTTGATCTACAATTTTTCAAATTAAGCAATCCTAGTTTATCGTTAATATATCATTCAATTGGTAATAAAAAAAATATTAACATAACATGGATTAAAAGTAATTGTGAAAGTGATAGAACATTGAAATCTTAAGTAGAAGCATAATAAAATTAGATCAAATGTAGAATAATCGTTGTCTTAAGTCATGCTCATGAGATATTTGAATTACCGATTCCATCAATATAATAATGACATGGATTAAAAGTAATATAAGGAGCTAAGAATATAAGAGAAATTGAAGGTTTTTAGAGCATTGTCTAATGTGAGAATGACTTTTCTGTATTTTATATATTTTATGATTCAAGTGATGATTGTCCTATACAATAATTTTAGAGATGAGTTCTCAACTTTACATGACACATTTTATAACCATCTCCATTTCTTTAACAATCTTGATGTACTTGTTCTTGTTTTGTGTTATGTTTGCTTCATTTTGTCTTCTAAACTATTCACTTCAAGTGTTCTTTTATTGATCTTATTCTAATTCTCTTTTCCTTTTATTGTTCTTAATTTATATATATATTCTTTTGTGTTTACCAAAAGATTGATTATGTTAGGCAAGCTTAATATGAAGTTGTTTTTAATAATGGTAGTCTAATAGAAATCTACATATCATAATTTTTTTTTTTAAAGAAAAGTGTAGAGAATTAGAAAGTAAAATCATGTTGTCTAATGATACGTCTATCGAGAACAACAGTACTCTAAATAACATAAAGTTAGGCCTGGAAGAGAAGCTAGAAGAACAAATTGTCAAAAATAATGAATTCAGAAAGGAATTACTTCTTGTTAGATAAGTAGAAAATAGTGTAGAAAATAGTGAATTAAAAAAGTTAGAAGCCAATAATAGCGAAAAATAGAGATAGGATATGAAAAGAAAATGAATCTAAATCCGAGCAAAGAATTGAATACAACCTTAATCGAAGAGCTTTATGAAGGAAAAGTAACCAAAGGATCCATAGAATGTTGGGTACCTAAAATACAAATAATTCCTTGCAAAAATCTCCAACTCTAAAAAAAGACCCCTATCATGGTTCCATTGGCGCTCGCATAACGGACGAAAGATCTATATTTCTAAACCTAAGAGAGGAGAAAAGATAATATTTGGAGTAGCTGGCATAAGAGAATAATAGGAACTGATTAGGTAAGTCTCAAATAATCTCTATTTATTAATAGTTTGTGATGTAGTTTTCAATAAAGATATTTGAATCATAAATAAAAGCGATGGAATACATCTATTCATCACAAATAGACAAAATAATTTGTATAAGATTGATATGGATGATTTTTTGTCATTATAAAAGAATATCATAGTCATTGTTGATGATTAGAGCAAATGAAATTCATTTCAAAATGAAAATCTTGGAAGAAAAAATAGAGCTTTATTACAGGGAAATGACAAGAACAATATTAAATGTTAATTCCACGACTAAGTGCTTTTGGGGAGAGGAGATTAATCGCCTTTTTATTTACAAACTATAAATTATGGAGAGACAGTAAACACAACATTTTATACTTTCATTCATCCTTTTGTATTAAATGTTTTATTTTAGGAAAATTTGATTCTCTAAGTGACGAAGGTATTTTACTTTGCTATTCAATGTTTAAATCTTATAGAGGATCTGCATCACGGAGGCTATTTGGGGCACCTTGATACGTTCTTAGTGTTGTTGGCTTAACTTAGAAAGGTTGTACAGGGACAACAGTTGTATTGGGATCAAGATTTTAGATCCATAGTCTGATTCTCCCCGACCACCTCGTTACATATATTTGATATATTTCAAGATTTTATAAGAACAAGATATATTTGATATTAAAGCCTTTACTTATTTAATCAACGAGTCATACATAACTCAGATATTTCACTTAATAGTAAACTAGATAAGTATTCCTATCTGAACTAAAAATAAAAATAACTGAACTATTAATAATAAAACTCATACATAACTCAGATATTTCACTTAATAGTAAACTAGATAAGTATTCCTTGAACTAAAAATAACTGAACTATTAATAATAAAACTGAACTGTTTTAAAAAACTGTAAGTTAACTGTTTATATTAATAGTTAATTATTGTATTATTCATGATTAAGTTTATTTTTCCTTAGTTAGCTAATAGAGTTTACTATAAGATCTATAAGATTGATTTCACTTGGTAGACAAAAATTTTAAATAAATTTTTTATTTTCTTAGTTTAATATAATTAAATTTTAATTTTAATATTTCAAGAAAGATAATAAATTTCTTTAAGAAATTAGTATTTGGAAATAATAATATTTTTTTACATTTTTGGAATACATGGTTTAGCTTAAAAATAGTTGATGTTGTGAATAATTAATTAAGTTGCAAAGAATGACATATAAAGTAATTATAAAACAATATAAATATGAATATACTCTGACTAAAAATAAATAGACTAAAAATAAATAAATGTAGCAACAGTAACCATAAATAAGTAATATAGTATTATATTTTTAAAAGTATTATATTTTTAAAAGGTTGCTTATAAAAGAATTATAACGATCAATGAAAATTTAAATTTATTTATAAAATAAATATAATAAATTAATTTTTATTTATATAAAATTAATAATATACTTATAAATATTTAAATATGTTATATTTAGAAACTAAAATTGAGAAAATATATTATATTTTTAAGAAAACAAAATGTAAAATTTAAATTTAAGTCATATTTTTACTGATTTGTAGTTAATAATTAATTTTAGTTACATAAACATATATGTATTAAGATATAAATCATTGTATTAACACATAAGTAAATACATAAGTAAATTTGGTTGTACAGTTCAATTCAAAAAATTAGTGCATTTGGTTTCAAATTAGTGGATTTGGTTTCAAATTATTGGATTTCGATTAAAAAATAATATATTTTGGTTCAAAATAATATATTTTGGTTCAAAATAAAAGCAATTTGGTTTAAAAATATTTTGGTTCAAAATAAAAACAATTTAGTTTAATTCAGTACAGTTCAATTTCAATTCAGTACAGTTCAATTTCAGTTTGAATTTGAATTCAGTACAGTTAAATTTCAGTTTGAATTTGAATTCAGTATACAGTTCAATTTCAATACAATTTTTAATACAATATAATACAATTTTTAATTTTAATACAGTATAGTATAGTTTCTTGTACTTCAGTACATTTTGCCCGACCTTAATTCCGATACACAAACCAGACAGTTGAAGGACGTAAAACAGAAGCATCATATAAAGGCTCAATTTATGCATTATTCATAGTAGAAAAAACCATGTGGAGGTCTACTTATTTGTTACAGTGTCGGACACGTTAATTCCACGCTCACTGTGAGCTCTCTCACATGTATCTTACTAGAAACTTTTTCAGTAGAAACTGCCCAAAATTGAAGATAATGAACCCTTTCTTCCCTTATGCCTCTCCTCCCTCTGCTGTTGCTCAGGCTGTGCATCCACAAAGTAGGATTCACTCTGTTCGTTTATCAACTTCTCAACCCTCTCACCAGACTCAGGGAAGGTAACATCCAACACCTCTGTAGGTATCTCGCTCATCACATTGTCTTCCTCACCTTCAAATTTTCAATCACGCATTACCAATTGTAAATAAACAACCCCATCAACCATAAAACAAACAACACCACTATAATGTAATATCTATACCTGCAAGGAAGTTCCTCTGGTTGTTCTCGGCATTGATACCGAAAGCAAAGAAATTTAGATCCGAGATTGCGTTGATGGCAACTGGATATGCTGCTGGGATAACAAGCACATCGTTTTCAGACAACTCAGCTCTGTACCTCTGCACTTCCAAGCGTTCCTCCTGTTCTTCCTGCTGTTCTTGCTGCTGCTGTTGCTGCTGTTCTCTTAGACCAACAAGTTCAATGTTTGCTTCTCCCTTGTTAATCACCAGTATCACCATCGCCTTAGAATTGTAGTGTGGCATAAGAAGGCCTCCCTGAATTTGTTAAGAAAGAGAATTATTAATCACGGTCTCAGTACTACGATTGTTGAGTTTGTTCATATGGTTTTCCTTTGTATTACCTCTTTCATATCCACATTACTGTTGGGTATTGGGCTCCCTTCCTATGTGGAGAAAAGGCCCAAAATTTGAGAAGCCCATGTCTCACTTAAACCTAGTGGAGAGGAGGCTATAAAATAAAGAGAGAGGCAGAACAATAGAGTAAGAATACACTGAAAGCCCTAACACATAGAGGGAGAGATAGAGGGAAAATTATGTTCACGTTTTTCACAGAGCTATCACAGTAGAATCGGCGTTGCGGATTCGTTCACCGTTGGATCGGGCTGAAATT
>Ga0214545_1011483_pt1 | contig 12188 bp, 9 predicted proteins | sample CNSS4metaG_FD_160064 | JGI IMG/M metagenome (GOLD analysis project Ga0214545, IMG submission 160064) | Root nodule microbial communities from cowpea collected in UCLA plant growth center, Los Angeles, California, USA - CNSS4 | ecosystem: Host-associated > Plants > Roots > Nodule | place: USA... | reverse complement strand
TCACGATTCTTTTCCAGTTGACCAATATCTTTGCAATATTCATTGATGTGTGAAATTGGATTGCGATCAACAGTTCTATGTGGACCTCGTTTTCATTTTCTGGTATAAAGATCACAGTTGTATGTATCATCGAAACAACATCATAGATCGATTTATTACGTAACTTTTTTTTTTTTTCCTATAAGTAGATTGTTATTAATTTCTTTAAAGTTCAATCCAACGTAACCCAACTAATTGTTGAAGCTAGTTAACACGCTCGAAACCAAGTTGAGCATCTACTTCAAAATAAAAGGAAAACAATTAATTCTATCACCAAGTTGACACTTCACTGTATAAGCTAAGTTCTATTAAACGATTTACATTTATCTTATAACACGTCAAAGTGGTGACTATGTGATCTTTCACTATCGTCTCTTCTATCAACTTTATTGGTTTTTCTTGTTTCCAATCCATCTTTGTTAAGGTTGGAACAAGACTTTGTTAAATATAATTAGAAATGTTACAGGTTGCACAGCAAGCACCAGCAACAGTGCAAGATACTGAAACAACCGAGGTGAGCAAGACCGTGGAAACAACCCCGGAAGAAGTAGTCAGTGAGGTTCCTGCCACAGAACCACCAGCTGCTGAGGTTGCTGCCCCAGAACAACCAGCCGATGAGGTTCCTGCCCCAGAATCAACCACCGAAGAAGCAAAGAAGGAAACCACCGAAGCAGCAGCAGAAACAACAACTACAGAAGAAACCCCAGACGAAACAGAAAACCAAGTTCCAGATGAAGTTGTGAGTGAGGAGAGAGAGACAAAGGAGACAGAGGAAGCGGTGGCAGAAGAAGAGAAGTCAGCAGAAGAGAAAAGTGACGAAGTGAAAGAAGAGGCAACAGCAGAGGAGACGAAAGCAAGTACTGAAACAGAAGCAGCAACCACAAATGAAGAAAACAAAGCCGGTGAGGCAGTGGAAGAGGTTCCTGTTGTTGAGAAGACTGAAGCTTAGACCTATGGACACTGTGAGTAAGAAAAGAAGTTTAAATGGTCCTACTTGTGGGGATCGGTTCTACCATTTTGCATGCCAAGTTGAAAAGCTTTCTCCTATTATATTTCTTTAGTTTTATATTATTATTATATTATGATGGTTGTATGGAGGGTATACCTACGTGTAAGCACGACACTTGGCTCCACATCAGCATGCTTGGCAAGGGATGACATGGAAAATTTTACGACTCGTGTGTTGAATTTAGCTAAGCTGCTGGTGCGGGAGCTTAGGAGTGATGTTTATTGGCTGGGTTAAATGAGTTTGTGATGGTGTGTTATTGTGTTTCTTTAGGTTTGAATAAATAATATTTACTTTATAAGTTATATTGTTGTTTTTACGAAATAATGTTTTCCTTTCCAAACTTGTTGCCATCCACATTAAACTCTTAATATTGAAAAGTAATTGTATCCGAGATCATGTATTAACATATTTAATTCGAAACTAGATGGTAAAGCTATGAAAAACTTATGCAAATTTTAACTAATAAATATTCCATGGCAATGGATTAGAACTTTTAACACTATATTACTATGCTCTGTAAAAAAAAAAAAAAACTAAAAGTTGCTTTGTTAATCAGAAAACAATTATTAATTGTGAATATTATCATTAAGTATTAAAGGCCACAGTCTATAAAGTAAAATCATCAACTAGAAACATTGTCAAATACAAAAACTTATAAGTTTATATTTAAAATTCACTTTTTAAGAAATTCTCACTTATTATTATCAATGATATAAACACTTGCCATTGCAATGCATCCAGAACTGATGTGAGAAACATAAATGAAGAGACTTTTCAATTTATCATTTTGAGACGAATAATCCTATCCTACCCTTTAAAATATGTACAATATTGAGAACCTACATTTGATGTATTTAACTAATACCAAAACTACTAGCAATGTGTTCTTGAGTGATGACTCCAAAGTGATCTTGCATAACAGCACTAGACGAATACTTGGGTAAAAACAGACGGTGAAAACATGTGTGAGATGAGGGCAGGCGATTGCCAGGTTCTGCAGTCCTGCAAATGGATAGAGGGGAAGACAAACCACGGAATCCTTCAACTGGTAAATATTTCACAGATGTCCAAAAGAAAAGCAGAACCCTCCTTTGTTCTGCTGACATTCTCCCAACAATCTGCCAAGTTTTTTTCCACAAAAATATCATGTTAGAAATTAACAATATAGCACTCCAATCAAACCTCGAAATAATGAGTAATTTGAAATACTTCCACGTAAAACAAGACAGAAGAACTTGTCAGTAAGATTTATTGTATCTCAATAACAATGAAACTACTACTTTCAGGTATTTTGGATGAATTCACCATTGTATAACAAAATTTTAACAAGATTCTGCAATTCAACTTCAAAACAGTTGATTCATAATGTTGGGAAACTACTTGCTATCTGAATGAGTGCTCAAACTGATGATAATCGGCAACATAATTTTATTAGTCAGGTTTCGGCACAGGAAAAATATGTTGCAAGCTAGAGTATCAAAATTATGTTATGATTCATAACAAAAATATATATATTTGGAGACATGACAGTACGTATGGGAGACATTTGTACATACCATAGCACATCAAATGCTGAAACTATCATGGAAGGCTAGATGCGAGAAATCATTTAAATAAACACGGATGAGAACATGATTGGTGATCTGGAAGAAAATAGTGGTTTTGAGGTTTAACAAAGCAAACAATGCCTTGGTGGAAAGCTGAAAAACTTTATAAATAGCCAAGACAGTGATTGTGTTCCAAGAAGCAATAACGCAATAAAACTCGTTTTGCTACACTAGACAAAATGGAAACGGAGACTGATATATGGGACACATGCAGTAAATAACTGCGGCCCAATAAAGCCACTCCTGCTTCTAAAATAAAATCATATTAGGGAAAATTGATTTAATATGTTCTTGAATGTTAAAATGAGTGCAGTGAAATTATATTAGTAAAGAAATCTTCAAAAAGAACAGGAGAAAAAATATGTAATGAAAAGAAAAGAAAAAAGGTAAGACCAGTATAACCTACACACCTCCCAAAACCAGGATATCTGACAATCAGACTCTTTATAGCCCTTGTACACGGTATGTGCCTTCCAATCTTCAATAGAGATTGTATCTTCACTCCCATGCAGCATCCAATCAAGATCTTCAAGCTCTAAACATTGGAAGAACTGTTGAAGCTTTGAGCTGGAAAGAATATCAGCTAAACCCTGAGCAAAGTTTGCTACCTGCTCAGATATGGATGTTACAAAACAATGCTGTATGAGAAGATCAACATAGTGCTCCCTGTTCTGACTATTCAATATAATGTTTTTCCCACCAGGACAAAGCTCGACAACTTCCCTGCATCCTAATTCCTCCAACTCTCTAACAAATGTCAGTCCTAATGCATCCGAATCAATGAACTCAGCATCCATCTCCAATATTTGCTTGCAGCTTCTATACAAGCAAGGATCTGCATCCCGTATATCTTCTAAGGTAACACGAATTCCAGCCAATTGTATGAAAAATACACGATCAAAAACAATACCAACTTGCACCCTTTCCAACAAAGCCAATGCAATAACCCGACCAGCGAACCTAAAGTACTCAAGGTGCCGAGGATGTACCTTAGATGCTGCAGTTAAGTAGACAAAGAAGAAACTAATCATGATTGAGAAAAAGATCTCTAATAATATCTACTGATAAAGATATATAGCAAAACACATCAGTACTCAACACTATGCAACCATGGTACCTAGTATTAACTAATGGGAACTCAAGTTTAGAAACAAAATGCTAATTATTAGACATGTTACACAATGCAGAATATTGGTACTGATGAAGGTCAACATTTTACTTTTCTAAAAACTACAGCCATACATAAGTATAACAATTCATGGGATACAGAAACATATACATTTGACTTTTCTAAAATAACTGAAACTTATTTTGATTTAATATGGATAACTTCTAGACTTCACATAGTAGAAATAATAAGGAGCCGGGGAACCGGAGTAACTAAGGTATGGTTCATTAGGCAACACCCCTTCGAATCTGACATAACCTGAATATCCAAATATTTTTCTTTTGGAAAAAAGGGCTTCGTTGGTTAAATTGGACCAGTGATCACCCCCCAAAAGACAAGGTGTCAACATTTTATAAACTTATTGTAATGAAAAAATAATAATCACAAAAGATGAATGTATATACTTCAAAACTCCAAACAAATTATTTTGAAAAAAATAAAAGGAATGAATAACACATCGTTACTACAATCTGAAGGGAACAGGGGAGAACAACATTACTACCCATGAGAACATTTATCCCATTTTCGATTGCTTGATGGTTTGATACGTTTGCCTAGAGTGAAAAAGCATAGTTTAGCTTGTCTAACATTAAGAGACGTGTAAAATTATAAAACTATGGTCTATCTACTGCTACCACTGATCTAAAGTGGATCACGTTCACAAAATGTTTTGGTTAAAATTGTTGACCTCACTTACACATCTCCTCGCTTTAGATCAGCCAAAATCAACAAAAAAATAGTTTGAAGATGGCATCAATGTGGAAAAGAAAATGGCACTTTCCCGATGAAAATGACACTTTGGCATAGCAAGCCACTGGGAAAGATAAAAAAGGTTACGATTATATAATAACTGGCCCATAATAGTGATGCTCAATAGCAGATATCACAAAGCAGAGCCTGTAAATGGAAAAATACATTACAAGTGATTACAATCACTTGATGCCTAAAACCTACAATTGATCCAATCTGAACTGCATAGCTGTTTTGGCTGTGTCGCATTGCCCCAGGCAATGACGAGAGAAGTACTGTTCAGAAAGAAAAAGGAAATTTACTACATAATGGAGCCCCTTAAAGATGAAGATTAGAGGATCACGTTTACATGCCAGAGGAACTATTGCTGATAATAGACAAATAAGACCTATTCTCAACTAAACCATGTGGTCGTACCTCCATGTTTGCCACCCTTCAGCTGCAGTCAACAGCTAGCACTTCGTTTTCACAATTTGTTTTATTGCATTTAAGTTAGAAGCCATTTATAAATAACTAGGATTTGTTTCAGCTCTCAACTTCCCTTAAATGCACAAAAAGGTTTTAACCCCTAAACACTAGCTCAACATATTTAAGAAAGGTTGTCACTATTTGAAAATAGTCAGTAAGCATGAGAAAATAACATAAATTTGGTTTCCAGATAAAACTTACCAGGATTCGGATAAAATCTCCTGCAGTCATTCGGGCAAGACACAAAAAGAGCATGTCGTGAATCAAATATTTCTCGACACACCAGAACAAACCACTCCCGTAAGACACCAGGTCCTGTAGCTTTCTCGTTTTTGAATTCCATAAACAGACCAGAACGCAGAGACTCAGGATTCGCTCGTCCTATGTACTCAAAGGACTCCGCCAGTACCTGAGACCTGTCAATAAGCATCTCATGAAACATGTCAAAGCCTTCGTCGACAGCAGGGAACAAAATCATCGCCAAGTGCCTTCTACACTCAAAATTGGTCACACTCTTGTCATCAAGAACCCACCGATGATCACCACCTCTCTTCACAAACCCAACAACAAGCGCAGACAGCATATTCTTATGAAACCTCAAAACTGTCCAAAACATTTCCTCAGCACCATCAAAGACTTTAGAAGTATCATACAAATCCTTCAAGATACGAAGATACTCACACCATGAGTGATTGAGAACAAAACCCCTCCCACCAGATTCCTTGCCCGCCAAGTATTCCGCCATGAAGCGAAAACACTCATCCATTTTGCTCAACAACCTAACAAACACAAGCCGAAGATAATCAATTTCTTCCTCAAGCAACTGATCACCATCCTTCTCCACACTACATTTTTCATCATCCCCACTCGCAAAACCTCCCAACAATTGCTTCTGCAGAATAATTGCATTCCTCAAAGGGGTCAAGAATATTATCAAATCAGAAACTTCTGCCGGCGAAGGCCCCGTGATGGAGAGGATGGTGTTACCACCCCGTTTACTATAATCCAAACTCACTAACAACGAATCCACAAGCTCGGGAACAAAGGAAAAAACATCGCGAAGGGAAACCCTCTTTTTCACACTCCCAGAACCATAGGAAACCCCAATTGTATTCAACAAATGCCCCAAAGTGTTTCTACACGAAAGATACAAATAATCATGGTCTCCACGCCCAAACTTTCTAAGCTGCTTGCAAAACTCCATCACCGCACCAACGGAACCCCCCTGCCAATTCTTCGCGCTCACGCAACTCATGAAATTCATTATGCAAGACGCGGCTATTTTCCCAGTATCAGCGCCAGATGACGAGTGGTAGATCGAGGCCAGCATCGTGGGGGCATTAGAGGCTGCGTAAAGCTCCACGAAACCAGGGAGACTGAAATGGCGCGTGGTGAGAGCCTTCACGGTCTTCAAGGCTGCACACGCGCTCCCGTTGTTGCTGGTAAACACATGCGCTAGCAGGGATAGCACGTAGTCGATAGGGCGTGACGCCGCCGGGTACAATCCGCTGCGCAAGTGACCAACGACGTTGAGATTGGAATCGTTCTCGATGCCGGACTCCACCAGAGTCTTCTCCAATTGAAGTTGTTTTCCCTTGTATATCACTCTCAGTTCTCTCAGCGGCATTCCCGTCATCCACGCGATCTTCACAAGGACAGATTTCACGGTCTCTTCCGGGTAACCAGTCATCACCATGCTACGCCCCATTGACACCGTACGGACGAAGAACTGAAACGGCCACCGCAATGGATTGGCGGAGTCTTCTTCTCCGCCAGACATTAGTGGCGCCGCCGGAAAGTGGTCGGTTGTTATTGACGGCGGCTACTGCGGTCAAGACAAAACGTTAAAGTCCGTCATGGCCTCCTCCTCACTGTAGTCTTCATACGGATTTTACTTGTATAATACTAATAATCAGTATATTTACTTCCTTCATTAATTAAGGAAATTAATTCTTTAATAATTGTTGTGACTTTTAAAATGATTATGCTAAAAATATATTAAGAAGGTTAGTGCTCCCATTAGTACTGAATTATTCCCTCTTGTGATAAAATAAAAAATAAAAATAAGACTCGTTTTATTTTAAAAAATTAACTTCTAGATACATTTTATACTATTAAAAGATAAAAACCATAAAAAATACATGAAGAGATAAAATTTCAAAGTAATTATTATAGGAAAATATGATAAGTTACTACTATAAAAAAAATACCAATTACTCTTTTATTATCATAAAATAAGATTTTTATCATTTGAATGGAGTATTTATATTTAATATCAATGCATGTGCAAAAGCTCGTTAAATTAAATCTTTAGTGAAAAGTACTTTAAAATGGCATTATTTTATCATATATAAAATTAATGTTTATTATTTATTATAAACATTATATATTTAATTTTTTTATTATACGATTATTAACATGCTATTTTCAAGTAACGGTAAACAGCTGATAAGATATTATATTTTTATATGTATTTAAATAATTAAAAAAAAAACAAAATTTCTATGTCCGGAAAAACAAATTATTAACACAAAAAATCAAACATTAATCAATAAAAGAAGAAAAAGCAAATAATAAATACCTGGTGAGAGGAAACATCTTCATGCTATCTACCACCTGTTTCCTGATCAGTATTGCAATAAGTGTTGTCTAATACAAATATAAATTAGGTAAAAAGAAACAAGAAAAACAATTAAACCAAAAGAAAACTTATCATGAAAATATGAAAATGTCAAATTTGAAAAAACAAACCTTCTTAATTTGGGAAATAGCAATATATATTTTTTTTGTCCATATACTGCGTAAGAATGTTTTTTTCATATATATCATCCAATGAAAAGAAAAAAGAAAATAAATTTACTCAAGGTGGGACTAAGTTAGCCGAAAACCTGATTTTCGATATTTATTCATTTTAATGTGTCTTTTATATATAACTAAAGGTATTATTATATATTTATAAAGTATTGTTTAACTTATTTTTCTAACCTTAATCTCATTCATAGTTTATAATAAATTACTTATCATACGAAAGATATATATATGGTTTATAAAATGTAATGGATTTGGTGTGACCTTTCATGATTTATATTTTTTTAAATTTTAATAAAAATTTAAAAATTTATATAATGATAGATAACTAATGAATTTTGAATATAAATATAGTTCAGATGTAAAAAATTATAATAATATAATTGAAACATTACGTTGGTTAAAAAAGAAAAAAAAGATACTGAACATGGAATACGGATAAGAAATGTACACATTAAAAACCTTTATTGGCAATTTAGCTTAGATCGAAGAAAAATATTACTCATTAGTTTTGATCCTAATTTTTTTAGTAGTTATTTAATGTGAACTTTAAAAAAAATATATATCTCAATATAATTTTCATATTCGTTAAAAGAAGCCGATGCCATATTTTTTTTTATTATATTCACGTTAACATTATTTAGAAGATGATAATTTGATATAAATATATGACATTAAACAATAGTTTAGTGATAAACTAATGTGTTATTTATTCATTCTCTAATTCTCTTTTTCTTTTCCCCGTACTATGCAAAAATTTGTTTGATTTCTCAAATATTTGTCATCAACAAATCCTATTTGCTTCTAAATCCTGCAATTGTTAGAGATTTTGTCATTATTGTAGCATTGTGTTTAGATAAAAACATTTAACAATTTTGAAAAACTGAAATCCATCGTATTTTGAATTACATAAAATTTGATTTTTTTATTAAATAGTTTGTTTAAATGAAATAATTAAAATATTTTGAATTTCAATTTTTTTATTTTAATAAAGTAAATTAATTTATCTTTTAAGACAAAATTTTATTTTAAAAATATTTAATTTGACCTTTGAACTATGTTGATTCAATTCAACTTTTTGTTTAAATTGGATCATTTAGATCTTCGATCAAACCAACTAATGTAAATCATTGACTTCATTCTTATAAATATAAATATTGTCTTTTAAATATTGTAAAACTGATTATTGATGTTCGAAATCATTTATAAAAATCATTAGTTGTATAATATTTATATATTTATATTATTTAAATGAGTGAAGTTAATTATTCTATATTTTAATATAAATATAGTAGAATCAAAAATCATTAATTATGATGTCTTAAATAGTGCTCTTAGGATACATTAGTACTCTCTAAATAAAATTGTGTCCCTAAAAACATAAGAAAGATGAAGGATTCAAAGTATTTTTGATATTTCATTCGAGTGGAATAAATGATACTTCGCTTAAAATTATACTAATTGTTCCTAAATTGAGTTAAAAAGATAATAACCATGGTTCAGATCAGAGTTAAGAAAATATAAATTGATTTTATTTATTTGGATCTTTTACACAATAATTAAATAATAATACATTTAGAAAAAATATCTTTCTTATATTTTAGGAGGGTGTTTCTATTTCTGGTTTATATTTAGGATTCAAGATACCATTTTTTAAAAACTATTTTTTACATAAAATAATTATTTTTTATTTTCAGAATCACATTGTAAAAAATATATAATTAGATTAGAAATAATTTAAAAAATTAATTTGATAAACATTTAATTATTAAAAAACGATTGAATTAATTTTAATTCATTAAATAATGACTATACACTCATTATATAGCATTATTTTTGCTGCAATTTTTTTTCAAAAATTACTGAAATTTACAAATTTGATAAAAATTATATATATATATATATATATATATATATATATATATATATATAATGAGTGTAATTTAATTTATTTAATTTATATATAATAGATAATAAATAGTTTAATGTGGCCTAAGAAACTAAATCCTACAATTGAGTTTTAAGAATTTGAATTGGGGCAGGCCATCTTAAACAGAATTGGACGATTGGTTTTGATATTTGTAATGAAAATACATAATGAGTGGCCCGCATTGCTTGTCTTTCTCACTGTGTGGAGTGCAATCAATGAACTCTTTCTTATATTTAAAGCAGAAATTGAAGTATATGTATATCAATGTTTCTTTCTTATATTTAACATGAGGAACTTGTGGAATATATAGGGCTTTGTCAACACAGGTAGACATCAAAATCAGTACTATTATTTTGTATTATTTTGTGGACAAATCTCAACTGTGGTCACAGGGATGTGGCAGTCTCATTTTTAACCATTGCTTAATGGGTTATACGGTGTTAGATATTTAAAGGTTTAAATATATATTTAGTGTTTATTTTTGTCTTTTTTTTATTCAATTTGATTATATTTTTTATTTTGTGTTTAATTAAATTTTTATTTTTGTCGAATTTTCGTCAAAATATATGAAAATGACGATTAGTATATAGTAATTATTTTTAATAACATGTCCAGTTACGGGTTCGTGGTGGCTGCTAATAGGCGGCTTGACCATATCCGAATCCTAGTCTGCAACCGCAACTAGCTGCCGTCGTATATGGGTGCTAAATGTTTTTAAATTTCATTTCGTTTTCAATTATCATAAATTTCTAAATTCAGTTTTCAAGGACTTCATTCATGTTTGAACTTTCTTTCCTTAAATCAATTTCATAATAATCTTCACTCTCAATTTTCCAACTCAACATAAATCAATATACGTATAAATTTTATACAAAATAAAAAAGTTAAATAATATATAAAGATCATTATCGTTTAGATTTTGAAATCGAAAATATTTCTATTCCTAATACAGATTAAACTCATATTTCACTAATACCGTGATAATATTTATTGAAATTTTTTTGTCCAGATAACCATTCAAACAAATTCCTCGTCATCCAGTATCCAAAAATCTTCATTACATCTCTCCAAACGCGTTTATGTTTTTTTGTACTCATTCAACGCGATTGTTGAAATTGCAATGAAATGACATTGATATTAAAATTCTGAATATGCAATTTTCAACCTGGGAGTCCCACGTATATGAAGTGCATCACAGTGTTCCATTCTGTGCCTCTCATCCCAACATGGTATCCTAAGATCATGGCCCCACATTTGACACCTGCCATACCCACACCCACAAATCTTATACACAATCATGCATCATTACTGTCTCTCCCTTATTATTAATACCCTTTTTACTTTTCACTAATTATAATTAATATTTTGGCCTAAATAAATTAATAAATACCACCGTTTCAAATTATTACAACAAAGACATGATGTATATCGTTTTCAAAATAAGTAAACACCAAATATTATTCCTTTCTCCGAATTATACTCATCCTGAATGCGTATATGTGATAAAGTTATTTTATTTTATTAAATATCCGCGTATTAAAGTTTTACTACTGACAATATACATAAATTAAATACTAATACACGTAATCATACATTTAATTCGTAATTATTCAGTTTTATTTTAATGACATATTTTACCATTACTTTAATATATATTTTGATGCATTTTAATAATATATTAAAAGTTAAAATACTTCGTTGATCCTCGTTTTTTTTTTAAATTTTAATTTGGTTCTCGTATTTTTATTAGTCTCAATTAGATTCTTATTTTTGTAAATTAGTATCAATTAGATCTTTTCCGTTAGTAGAGAACTAACACCGTTAAGTAGGTGCCACGTGTCAGCTCCTCGTTTTTGTGAATTTTTTGAATTTTTTGAATTTTTTTAAAATTTTTAAAAAAAATTTTATTTAAAAAAATATATATTTATGCCACGTGTCATGTCTGTAGTGTGCCACGTGTCAATCTAATATGGTAACACGTGTCAAATTATTATATGAATCTCAATTTGGTCCTCATATTTGTTAATTTGATCTGATTTGAATCCCAAATTCTTTAAAAAAATTTCAATTTCAGGCACTCCAAATTTAGACCAAATTTTACTTTTTTTATATAATGTTATGATTATTTTATTAAAATTGATATTTTTATTAAATATTTTAATAATATTAATTGTATTTAATATTAAAATTTTAAATATATTTCTTTTAATTTGTTATAAAATTATTTTAAAATTTTCCATTTGAATTTATAAAATTGTTATTTTTAAGCCAACTCTAAAATATTGTTGATATTGAATATTATACAAATATTTCAAATATAAATTTATTAATCTATATATTTATAATTTTAAAATAAAATTTAAATAAAGTTTAATGTAAAATATAAATTTAAATAAATTAAATATTGTT
>Ga0214545_1011479_pt1 | contig 12190 bp, 12 predicted proteins | sample CNSS4metaG_FD_160064 | JGI IMG/M metagenome (GOLD analysis project Ga0214545, IMG submission 160064) | Root nodule microbial communities from cowpea collected in UCLA plant growth center, Los Angeles, California, USA - CNSS4 | ecosystem: Host-associated > Plants > Roots > Nodule | place: USA... | reverse complement strand
TTGTTCCTGCAGAGGGACAAATAAGATAAGTTAGGCACGAGTATCACCTTACCATGTAGTCCGCTATCTCTTCAGTTGGCCTCTGCCCATTCGATACATGTCGGCTTGAACCCAGGAGGGGTTACCTGCAGAAGAATCTCCGAAGCTCAAGTAAGTCAAAGCTCTCAGAGGGTCAAATCAGTGATTAATGAATGCGTACCTTTAAATGATGGGGTCCACGTGTATTTATAGAACATTAATGACTTTTGACCATCGCATGGGCTGGGTTTTGACTTGGGTCCCAGCTTGGGCCATGAGTGGGCCTGGGCCCCAAAACAAGCCCTAGAGGCCTATTGAAGGCGAGGCATCGATGTTAGTTAACGTTCTAGGCAAGTAGTCGGTCTCGACCGGCTACCTGCCTAGATGACTTGTGCTGGTGGTGTCCGGGTACTAGATGCTGGGTGGTTTCGATGTGTATACTGTTTACTTGGTTGAGTTTGGCTAGGTACGGTACATGTTTAATGGAAAGAGAATAGAAAGAGAAAACAAAGAAAAGCAAATCCATATGGTGGTTATAAAGGAAGTAAGAGGAAGTATAAAAAGAGCCCATGCACCCCACACTTAACGGGAAAAGAACATGTGAGAGAAAGTACTCATATAAACCAAAGCTTTAATATGGGAACTTTACATATGGTGTGAAATTAAAAGGAAAACCTGCACATCCAACAGCCCACGATCTCACGCTCTACACACACATAACTCCACTCCTACATGCATGCACTCAAAACTACACCCACAACAAACCAAGCTTGGAAATAAATGAAAAGAAACCAACCTCATGCAACACAAAATGCACTATGATTAACCTAATACAACTTCATGCAGCACGTTATTTGCCACACTGTCAACCCGCTGCACTCATCCACCATGAACCATACATAACGCCCACACATTCTGAAAACACTCCACCACGCTCACGGTGAAGACCTAAAGAAACGAATCCCACAATGAAATACATGCATCACTTAACAGAAGCAAAGCCACCACCAACTTAAAACCAAAAACTTATGCATGAGTATCCCCTAAAATATCCAAACGTGAATATGAAACGCTAGTGAAACCGAAGAAGGAAACTAGACACCATGCATTCAAAGGTAATCAACACCCCAAACACTCATGGCATTCGTCAAACCGTGGGAACGAAAAATAACCCCCCAACAAATAAGTTTCAACATCAAGAACTCTTCAAACATAATCACACGTAGAACAAAAGGAAAAACATAGTCAACTTCATTAATCAAGCAACAAGAAAATAAGAGATGAAAAAATAAAAGAAAGCAAGGTCGGCTTCCCCTACCTAATGGTCTCTTTGCTACATGTTTCTTCATTCCGGCAGCCTCCTCTTTCACTCTCTATGATTCTCCCATTTCTCCAACTCTCCTTTTCTCCCTCTTAAAACCCTAATATTTAAAACTAGTTTTTATTTCTTATTATTTCTAATCTTTAATGTTTATATTTAAACCAATAAAATATATGATTTAACCATTTTTATTCTCTATCTATAATGTGCCAGTACATGTTTATAAACCAATAACCCTAACCTTTAAACTGATTTTAGGAGAAATATATATATATATATATATATATATATATATATATATATATATATATATATATATATATATATATATATAAATAAAAGATATACAAAAAAAAAATGAAAGATACACCCATGCAACATTCACTTCAGGTAAGTTAAACAACTTGAGGAGAGAGAAACAAAAGAATTCTTTGTGGGCCCCACAACCAAATAAATAAGGAAAGAGAAAAACTAATTTAATCCAATATATTAGTTGGGATATGTTTGAACCTAGGAATCTGCACACACAACTCAAAGCGCTAGCCACTGAAATATACGCATTCTCATAAAATATAATGCACCAATTATTTATATACACATATTCGTAACATTATATATGATATTAAAATTTAAAATAAATAAAACAATAACTTATATCACTTAATAATTATTAATAATACAAAAATAACTTAAATCACTCAAATAATAATTATTTTATATTTCATAATTTAATAACCTAAATAAATTAAATAAATCAACAATATTAATCAAGCCACTAATTATGTCCATATGTTTCTCTTTAGTCTAATTTTTTTCTCGAGTCTTACATAAAATCAGCAAAGATCTGAGCTACTAGTGTGGCGCCTGACGGCCTACTGATGCCTGCCAGACGATAGGACCAGCGAGGGGGTCCCTGCACCGCATGGCACCTGGCGGCAAGGTGTGATCCGCCAGGCGATAGACCTTAAAACAAAGATTCTGAAATCAACTGGCGCCTGGCGGCAGAGGTGATCCGCCAAGCGGTCTGCACTAGTGTCGCCTGGTTGCGCCAGGCGATAATGTTGCAGACTGTGACTTGTGTGTGTTGCGTTTAAGCAATGATGCTATACTTGGATAAGGAGATGTTATGCCATGAGCGGGTAGGTTCATGGATGGTGGTGAACATGTGATGATATGAGCGGGGAGGTTCATAATTAGTTACTCTCGTGTGAGGATACGAGTGAGGTAGGTTCGTATGTTCCGTGCTCACACTTGAGAGATGCTGCGTGCAGGGAGGTACGTAGCTGGTGGATCACATGTGTTGGACTACGGGCGGGTAGGTCCGTAGAACAAGACTACGAGCGGGGAGGTTCATAGAGCAGGACTACGAGTGGGTAGGTTCATAGAGGCAAGACCACGAGTGGGCAGGTTCGTGTGAGCATCATAAATCCTGAGTCCAAGGCTAACTACTTGTGTGTTATAAAGGCTGGAAAAGCTTTGGGGATTAAGGTCTTGGCCAAGAACTAATTAGGGTGAATAAGATGGGTGTCTTTCTTATATTCTGTTATTTTATATGTTATTTCTAATTTTATAAGCTCACCCTTTCTGTTTGTTATTGGTGATAATCGTGTGATTCGTTACACGGGAGTAGATGATGATACAGGTGATGCTGTGGATGCACAAACGATGGAATGAGGGCTAGCTTTAGGTACTAGAGCTAGGGATTTTACTATGTTTTCCTTTATGTCATTGAATTTTGGAAATTGTAACGACATTATGTTTTAATTTCATTTAAATCTTGGCGCCTTGGATATTATTTTAATTTTTCCCGCGTTTGGGAATAATAATATTGTGACTTTTGAATTTCAACTATTTACTTATTTATTTAATGAAGTAATATTTCTTAGGGATGTTACATTTGGTATCAAAGCAAATGTTTCGAGTTTTTGGGGAACTTGGGGAGTGAGTTTATCGCGTTTTGTCTGTAAACTCATGTTGTGTGTTATTGATTGTTAGTGATTAATAGTCTTTGTTATAATTTTGAGTTTTTTAATGTTAACAGTTGAACAATGTGGAGTGCACATGCAATGGCAAACAGGAGGCGTAGAAATGCGGCTGGAGTTGATGAAATTGCGAATGCAATCCACAGGATGGTAGATGTGATGCAGCCTATTGCAGCGCAACCGAGAGCCATGATTCCACCTGTCAGACCTGTGATAATGGAGGATTTTATGCGCCATAAGCCAGCAAAATTCACTGGGAAAGCCACCCCAGATGAGGCAGATGCATGGCTGCGAGAATGCGAAAAGATTTTCAGGGTGATAGAGTGCACCGAGGCTCAGAAGCTCACCTTTGCCACCTTCCTATTGGTGACCGAGGTAGAATACTGGTGGATGGGGATGCAGAAACAAATGCAGACACGAGAGGAGGAGGTGACGTAGACCAGCTTCAGGAGGAGGTTCCTGGAGAAGTATTTCCCTGATAGCGCTAAACATGAGCGCGAGGCCGAGTTCCTCATTCTGCAATAGGGGAACTTGTCGGTGCAATATGTGGAGAGGTTTGAGTACCTAGCGAGGTTCTACTCGTAGGCAGTCACCGAGGAGTGGCGTTGCAGGAAATTTGAAGGCGGCTTAAAACATGAACTACGACTATTCATAGTGCCTTTGAGAGTTAGAGAATTTCAAGTTTTGGTCGAGCAGGCCAAAAGTGTGGAGCAGCTTGAGATGGGTCCTAGTCGGGTCACCCGACCTCAGAAAAATAGTGCAGAGGGAAGACAACAAAAGAAGCCCTACAGTAGACCTTCATCATCCTCGCAGAAGTTAAGGTGCTATAATTGTGAAGGAGAGCACATGAGGAGGGATTGCATTAGACCGGCAAGCAGTGGAGGGAGCAGTGTTAGCACTCGCAAGTGCTATGCATGTGATCAGCTGGGGCAGTTTGCTAATAAGTGTCCTAATAAGAAGACTGCCCCTTGATCACGATCTCAACCACCTTCATCTGAGAGACTGAGAGCAACAAGTCGGGTATTCACCATGTCCAGCACCGAGGTCACCCGGTCAGGTAACCTCATTCTAGACTACTACTTATTGTTTGGTAACAGTGTGTTAGTGTTGTTTGACTCAGGAGCTTCGCACTCCTTCATATCTCATGACTGTGTGGAGAAACTAGGATTGTCGACTCGTGACCTGGGATACGAGTTAATAGTCTCGACACCAGCATCTGGAAAAGTTTCAACCAATTTTGCCTGTGTTGGATGCTCGTTGGAAGTAGAAGGCCAAAGATTCAAGGTGAATCTTATATGCTTGCCTTTACAGGGGTTGGAAGTAATATTGGGAATGGACTGGCTGTCTATCAACCATGTCGTGATTAATTGTGGACGGCGCAGAGTGGTATTCCTAGAGACACAAGGGGTAGAGTTAATATCATCGCAGGAGGTAGTGAAAGAGATGAAGGGATGAGCTACTTGTTTTGTGATAGATGAAAGAAAAAGCACAGAAGAATTCCAGGGGTGGATGAATATGCTGACGTGTTTCCAGATGAGATACTCGAGTTACCACCCAGCATGGATATAGATTTCTCTATTGATGTAGTCCTTGGGGCAGGTCCAATATCAGCGGCCTCGTACAGAATGACACTGGCATAACTAGTAGAGTTGAAAAAGCAGATCGATGATTTGCTAGAGAAGAAATTCATCAGACCTAGTGCCTCACCGTGGGGAGCTTCGTTGTTATTAGTGAAGAAGAAGGATGGAAGCTCTTGGCTTTGTGTGGATTACCGATAGTTCAACAAACTGACAATAAAGAACAAGTACCCGTTGCTAAGGATTGATGATCTGCTATATCAGTTGAGAGGGGCATGTGTGTTTTCTAAGATTTACTTAAGGTCTAGATACCATCAGATCTTAGTCAAACCAGAGGACGTCCAGAAGACAACATTCTGATCGAGATATGGACATTATAAGTATGTAGTGATGCCATTTGGAGTGACTAATGCTCCAATAGTCTTCATGGAGTACATGAACTGCATTTTCTGCCCCTATTTGGATAAGTTTGTGGTGGTGTTCATAGATGACATCCTCAACTACTCTTAGAATAAAGAGAAGCATGCAGATCCTCTAAGATCTGTGTTGGAGGTACTGAGAGGTCATCAGCTATATGGCAAACTTTCTAAATATGAGTCCTGGCTAGAAGAGGTACAGTTTCTAGGCACGTTATCTCTTCACATGGTATTGCAGTAGATCCGAGCAAGATTGAGACAGTGTTAAAATGGGAAAGATAAATGCGAAGAATGTTTTAAGGAGATAAAGAGGAGGTTGACTACAGCTCCAGTACTTGTTATTCTAGACACCAGTAAGAAGTTTGAGGTATATTGTGATGCATCCTATCAGGGTTTTGGTTGTGTACTAATGTAGGAGAATAGGCCAATAGCCTATGCTTCTAGACAGTTAAAAGTGCATGAGAAGAACTACCACACCCATGATTTAGAGTTGGATGTCGTAGTGTTTGCTCTCAAGACATGGAGACACTACTTGTATGGCTCCCAATTCCAGGTTTTTAGTGATCACAAAAGCCTAAAATACCTGTTCGATCAAAAGGAGTTAAACATGAGACAACAGTGATGGATGGAGTATCTCAAGGATTATGATTTTGAGCAGCTTTACCATCCTGGTAAAGCAAACATAGTGGCGGATGCCTTGAGTTGGAAGAGGATGCATATGTTGGTGATGATGGTGAAAGAGTCAGAACTGATTGAGAAACTCAGAGATATGAATCTTGGTATGCAACTGGGAGAGGATTCCATCATATGCAGTTTTCTAACACTGACCAGTGATATCTTAGAGACTATTCGAGATCAGCAGAAGAATGATGCTGAGCTGCAACAGTTTGTGAGATGGTTAGGTATTGAGAAAGGGAAGGATTACAACATGGTGACAAATGGCATCCTGTGATTCCGCGACAGAGTGTGTGTACCTGGAAATTAGAGGTTGAGAAAACAAATCCTTGAAGAGGAACATAAAAGTCGTCTTAGCATACATCCAGGTATGACTAAGATATATAAGGACCTGAAATAGTCATTTTGGTGGAATAGGATAAAAACTGATGTCGCCGACTTTGTAGCATCATGCTTGGTGTGACTAAGATATATAAGGATTAACGAGAATAAAATTGCAACTAATTACCTATGGATTAGTGAGAATAGAATTGCGAAAAATTAACTATGGGTTAACGAGAACAAATGTGCGAAAAATTAGCTATAGATTAGAGAGAACACAATTGCAAAAACTAGTAACTGTTTGGTGGGAATGAAATTGCGACAAATTAGGTACCGAGTACTGAGAGCAATGTTGTGACACATTAGCTACAAACTTATGTGAGCAAAGTTGCAAGAAAGTAGCTACAGATTATATAGAAATTATAAAACTTTCTCACCTCAATTAACCAGGAATTGACCATAGAATAGCAAGAAATTATATCTTTCTATGCTTAGCAACCTGGATTTAGCAAAAAAAAAACATTTTCTAGCAATTTGATAGCTAATCGTTCGCAAAAGTTGTTAGCGCAGGATTAGCTACAGAATAGCCAACAAATATTTTGGAGTTAATATGCAAATATTTTATAGTGTTAGGTGATGATTTTCCTTTAAAAAGTGTATTTAGTTGATGTAATAAACTCAACGAGTGTCATTTCCATAAGAACTTATGCCAAATTTTAAGATAGTTACAATCTGTTATTAAATTTTACATAAAAAGAAAAAAAATTATGACTTTTCATATTTCTTTTTCTTTATATATTTATGTATCTCCTTTTCAATTTTTTTCCCATTTTATTTTTGGGACATCATTAGTTTCAATAGATAACATTATTTTTTTTTTTCATTTCATGTAATAGCGTGGATAATATAATGTTTCATTTACCATTACACCAAATCATACATTATAAAAGGAAATAGAACATGCTATTACGTAATTATAATTACCCACAAATATAAATTGACATATCATTAAAACGATTTACAACTTAAATTGGACTTTCATTTTTATTTTTTATGAATATGTGATGTATTGAACAATAGTAAATTAATTATGAGGAATCTATCAATTTTACTTATAATAAATATTAATTATTATATTTTATTATTTTCAGCAAAAAATTCTATATATATATATATATATTCCACTATTTTAAAAATTATATTTATTTTATATTCATTAGATTAAGAATACAAATTTAAAATAGATACATTATTATAATTAAAATTAAAAAAGATATACATACATTAATTTTACTCTGACTAATACATAATTTTTGAAAGACTTAAATAGGAAATATCGATCAATATAATATATAGACATACAACATTAATGATAAAATTAAAAAATTGTATAAAAACGTTATATGGCTATTAATTCCATAAAAGCATACATACACACACATCTATATATGAGGCAAGGAGTAGAATATTAAAATTAACATCAAGAGAAAGAAGATGAATGTGTCATTGGTTTTGCTCCTTCTAATCGTTGTTTCCATTGAGATTGGTATGTGATATAAGGTTTTGAAGTTGACTTTTGGTTTAAAATAACTTTGTGACGTTGAGACTAATGGCTTAACATTTAAAATAATATGTATCTTTTGTGAAACAGAAAGCGATGGACCATTGAAAATGATAGAGGGAAAAGTATGTGAAGTGAAGCTATATGACTATTGCGAAAGCGATAATTGCTTGGTTGATTGCCCAAAGAAATATGGAGTAGGAGCAAGTGCTCATTGTAGCTTCACTGGGGAGTGCTTATGCGATTATCCATGCTAAGGTGCTTGTCACCTTCTTTTCCGACTTTCTCTCTGATTGTGAGGGGGAATTGAGTCATTAATTGTACCCTTAATCTCTAATTCAAACAAAATAAAATTATTCTCTTATCATTATTTGGAATCACTTTCTAGAGTTTATATATTCTTTACTTCACACAATAACCCTTCAATTTTGTTCATATATATGTCAATAGATAGTGAAATGTGTACTTTCGATCCTATCCATATTAGTTATTATAAACAAAATTGAAACAACTTTTTACGTACTACATTTTATAAAAAACTATAAATATATTTTGAAATTTTTTGCTTTTCTAAATTTATGTATTTCATTTATATTTTTCACTTCTTTTTCTAAAATTGAAGTCTTTTATAATTTATGAATTGAATTTCAATTGTCTTAATATGACCGGGGATTAAAATCAATACTTTGTTAACTCTATCTAAGTTGAAACTTTGTCAACTCCACTAAAATTAGAAATTTATGATTTCTTTAATTAATATTAAAAACTATATCCCAATCCTGCGTTACTCCCTGGAATAAGCGAAAAAAGATTTTACCTACTAATCCTTTTTATACTCGCGATAATTATGTAGCTCGTTTGCTCTTATGTACTGGTTATTTATGCTCGCTGAAAGTACGTAACTCGCTGGGCATCATCAGAGATTAGAAGCTAGCCCTTACCTCGCTTCCCCGCATAACATGGATGGTATAAGGTAAGATCAGAAGACTGAAAGGAAGGCATAATATGAGTACTCGCTCGCTTAAGAGGTAATCATATCAAAGGCAACGGAAGAAGATCATGTTCTCGCTTCCCTTATCTATTTGGCCTGGAAGCGTATCATATAATGATATCAAAAAATTCGAAGATTGAAAGTGTACACAACATTCTCGCATTGAATAAAAACAAAAAAGGGAGAAGGGGTATAGTGTAGGATGATGAGACTAGATCTTCTCAGCATCTTCAAAGTAATCCTTGGAATCATCATTGTAATCAGTATAGTAGTCCAAGGGCACATGTTAGGCGGTGATTTTTCTTCAACAAGTATATTGAGTCAACGTAATAAACTTAACACATCTCGTATCCATAAATCAGCTTAACAAGTCTCGTATCCACGAGCACATTGATTCCCTGTTCCACCTACATTTCTAGGCACCCATTTGCTCTATTTGTCCTTCTAGAATTTAAACGAAGTGGACGACACTTCCTGTTGTTGCCTGTCCTTATCTAGCTACTTCTATAATCTTCTTTTACTATTATTTCTCCTTGTTGTTCTCTCTATATCAGTATAAAGAATCAAATTTTCAACCAATTTTTCACCTTGCATACAATAAGTAACTACAAGGCAAGTAAGCATAGAAAGATCAAAACACTATAATTAAAAACTAATAGATATCTATAAGGATTCACAAGAAAATCTGAAATTCATTAAGACTACCAAATATTTTAGCACAAGTTCCTGTTAGCGACGCCAAAAATTTGTTAACGATTAACGAGAATAGATTGCAACTAATTAGTTATGGATTAGTGAGAATAGAATTGTGAAAAATTAACTATGGGTTAACGAGAACAAATGTGCGAAAAATTAGCTATAGATTAGAGAGAACACAATTGCAAAAACTTGCAACTGTTTTGTGGGAATGAAATTGTGACAAATAAGATACCAATTAGCTAGAAAAAAATTGCGACAAATTAGGTACCGAGTACTGAGAGCAATGTTGTGACACATTAGCTACAAACTTATCTGAGCAAAGTTCCGAGAAAGTAGCTACAAATTATATACAAATAATAAAAAAATTTCACCTCAATTAACGAGGAATTAGCGAGAAATTGACCACAGAATAGCGAGAAATTATATCTTTCTATGCTTAGCAACCTGGATTTAGCAAAAAAACACATTTTCTAGCAATTTGATAGTTAATCTTTTGCAAAAGTTGTTAAGAAATATTTTGGAGCTAATAAATATTTTATAGTGTTAGGTGATGATTTTCCTTTAAAAAGTGTATTTAGTTGATGTAACAAACTCAACAAGTGTCATTTCCACAAGGACTTTTGCCACATTTTAAGATAGTTACAATCTGCTATTAAATTTTACATAAAAAGAAAAAAAATTATGACTTTTCATAATTCATTTTCTTTATATATTTATGTATCTCTTTTTCAATTTTTTCCCATTTCATTTTTGGGACATCATTAGTTTCAATAGATAACATGATTTTTTTTCCATTTCATGTAATAGCATGGATAATATAATGCTTCATTTACCATTCAACCAAATCATACCCATAATTAAATTTTTTTAAATTTTATTAATAAAATAATTTAATAGTTTTCATGTAATTTATTTCCTAAATTTCTTATTTATAGTTTTTTTCTTATATAAATTGAGATATCATTAAAACGATTTACAACTTAAATTGGACCTTCATTTTTATTTTTTTACGAATATTAGATGCGATGAACAATAGTAAATTAAATATGAGGAATCTATCAATTTTACTTCTAAATAAATATTAATTATTATATTTTATTATTTTCAACAAAAAATATTATATATATATATATATATATTCAAGTATTTTTAAAATTATATTTATTTAATACAATATTTAATCATTGGAATAAGAATACAAATTGAAAATAGATACATTATTATAATTAAAATTAAAAAAGATACACATACATTAATTTTATTCTGACTAATACATAACTTTTTAAAGACTTAAACAAGAAATATCGATCAATATAATATATATATACAGACATACATTAATGATAAATATAAAAAATTGTATAAAAAAATTATATGGCTATTAATTCCATAAAAGCATACATACACACACATCTATATATGAGGCAAGGAGTATAATATTGAAATTAAAATTGTAACGTCCCATTTAATTTATAAACGTAATTAAAGAAACGCTACGCATAGATAGTATAACAACGCAGTCCTGGGGTCTTAACGTCACCCCTACAAAACTAGACACACCACGATGCCAACAGGAAACAGTTGAAGGTCTAATAGTTGAAGTAGAGTACTAAGCAGAAAATAATACATGGGCCCAGGCCCTAAAGAAAAACCCATCAAGAAAAAGATCCAGTCTACGCGGACTATGCAGCGAAACTATGACCACCCTGTTGCCCATAGGTGTTCCTCGCATCTGCTCACACCAACAAGTTGATGATCATCACAAGAGAGAGTACCACACAGCAGAACACACAACAAAAAAAGTAGGGTAAGCTAAAGCATAAAAGGTTTCATCCATCAAACTCAGATATAATTTCACAATATCATACACTCAATTCAACCAAGCATGTTATGATTCGTCAGGCAATACACTATGACTCGACTCGACTCATCCGGATACGTATAGCCTGGTCGAATTCAGCGGACGCTTGCACTTGTGGTGGATACCTCTGCTCACGCCCGAGCTACGTGTTACAAGTGTTACAATGAATCAATTTCCCTCAGCACAAGGTTAGCCCTTAATGAATTTCAGGCCTCCTGCTACTCTCACCACAGGAGTCAGTCCGCTCTAAGTGAGACTAACGGCTCCTTAGAGTGTCAGGATGCAATCCTTACCTTGAATCCTTACCTACTTATACAGATGGGGCACCACCATGGGCACCCACTAACAAGGGCCATGGAATTACGTCCCGACCACTAAAGCACAACCCCGGAGGTCTCACCTAGAGACTCCAAGGAATTACACACTGACACGGACTAACAATCATAAATCAATAATCAGAGAACAACCATTCATGATCACAATGCCATACCAACCCCTGAAAATAAATATTCATTCGTATCACATGTTGAATCCATACCACTAGTCATTACCACCCCATGAGTATAGGGCCTCATCTCATATCAATACCATGTCTCTTTGATTCTAACCCATTCATTCATTTCACATGCCAAGTTCCCACAATATCCATCATGCACCATTCATGAATTACGTCATGCATACATAGCGATCCATCATATATATATATATATATATATATATATATATATATATATATATATATATATATATATATATCTCAATAAAACT
>Ga0214545_1011478_pt1 | contig 12190 bp, 5 predicted proteins | sample CNSS4metaG_FD_160064 | JGI IMG/M metagenome (GOLD analysis project Ga0214545, IMG submission 160064) | Root nodule microbial communities from cowpea collected in UCLA plant growth center, Los Angeles, California, USA - CNSS4 | ecosystem: Host-associated > Plants > Roots > Nodule | place: USA... | reverse complement strand
AAAAAAAAAAAAATTCAACAGAGAATCTGAATTATACGAAGAATACTTTCTTTCTCTCTCTCTCCTTGGTGCACCCATGGGTGATCATAAACCCATACTTTTAGGGCTTTTGTCTTTCATGTGAGATGATCCAGGCACCATGATGGTTGAAGGTGATGGAGAGGCACATGGAAACTAAAAGGTCTTCTTCCCACAAAAGAGTACACATTACAACCAAAAAGAAAAAGAGAAAAGGGATGAAAAGAAGATAGGAAAATAAAATAGGTTTAAACATTTTTCTTTTTAAAAAAAGGTAAAAACAACCCACGCTCCCATGTCCTACTAGATAATGCTTCTCCTCAACACTCTCATTCATTTTCTCCTCGTTGGGAAGAATAAAGGAATCAAACACTACCCTGTCCCTGAGTTGGGTGTATGGGTATGTGTTATAGAGACACTTAGATAGTGAAAGAGAAAGAGAAAAAAAAGAAGATAACATAGATATCGATTAATGTAAGGGCATAAAAGAATCACGTAGACCAAAACCAAACCAAACCATGGTACGAAAAATCCAAGTAGAGACCACCTTTTTTTTCACAAAACTGACAAATTAATATTTCCAAGGAATTCACTGGAATTCTTGCTGTGTGTGTCACTTTCTATTTGACATATGTTAGAGGGGAGAAGAAAGAAAAGTGATGAAATCATTTATCTAATTATCTAATTGCAATTTGCATCTTATGTATATAAATATATTACAACACCCTTTGTGTTATTGAGTAGTTATTTTCATGATTGTATTCTTAAACACTTGGCCTCATTATTAAAGATGCATGATTTTTATAATTTTTGCTCCAATGGTTTTGTGTGGATAAAAAGTTGAATCATGTGCTCATCACAGCTGCATCGTCCCACCATTATTCCTGAATAGTAAATACCCTTCCACAAATTTAAAGGGAAGACAAGAATATTACCCAAGTTCCAATTTGGGTTTCTTATCCCATACTTTTGCATTCTTATTTTGTGCTTCACTGTGCAATATTGGAAAACAACAACACCATCATCTTCTTCTTCTACTTTTCCTTTCCATTTCATCAATTCTACTAAAAATATGTTCCCAACTTACTTTTTAACCCCTTAATACTTTAATTATTCTTTTTTTTATGTATATATTTAACATTTCAAGAGTAGAACTAATATTTATGAACGATTTAACGGTGTGACTCGACAACAGATAACATGATAAACTTTTAAATGGTTTTGATATTATATTAAGAAATGAATTCTAAACAGAACTGAGTCTTACAAAACTGACTTATAAAGTAAAAATTTGTATATGCTTATATAATATAAACTTATCTTGTTTATAATTGATGTGAGATCTTCAATATTTTCTTTTATGTATTTATGGCTAAGACATAATTTTTATTTTTTAAAATGTTTTATAAAATGGTATTGATTCTCCTTGGATATATTTTATATTTAGTTCTTACACTTATTAAAGACAAAAAAAAAATTCATGTTAATTTTATGCAAAATATAAGAACGAAAAATCTATAGAAATATTAAAATGACTAAAATCAATTAATTGAAAGATGAAAATTTTATTTTATTGTAAGCATGTTAACTGATATGCAAATGAGATAGAAGGACTACAAGTTGAGTTCTCTGATTTTTGCTTTTGAACCAAATTCATTAATCAGATGAAACAAATTTATGTATTCTCTAATTTTGCTTTGAACCATATCCATATATACAGTTAATTGAAAAAAAAAATCCATAAACTATAGGAAAATCAAAGTGAATTTGCTGAAAAATAATTGTTTCTATTGAAGTGATAATATCCAAACTGCTAATAATTTGCATTCAAAAGCTTTTTTTTTTTCACCATCCGTCAGTGATGGAGGAATTGATAGGTTTATTAAATAACTATTTTCCACTGATATATTTTTTTTTCAAAAATAGACAATAAAATTCATTTAGTTAAAAAAAATTTCAGATATATTATGAATTTTTCCATAAATTGGTCCAACCTTAGTTGTCTCTAATAATAAAGTAATTCTCTATAACAGAAATAATACGAATTAACATTTTAATATACAGTGCAATTCATAATTACATTTGATATATACTATTGATAAATTTTTTATTCGTGCCATGCATAAATTTAATTTAATTATAACTTAATTTTCAGATAAAAAATAGATTATTATATATGATAAAATTATTGATTTTTTTTGTAATATTTCCTTTAATTGCAAAGCTATATATCTAATACTACTTACAAATCATTGATAGTGACAGTTGTTTTTCATAGACAGTGAATAAATATTGAAGGAATAGTACAAAATTGCAATGTTTATATTAATATTTTTTAGGCAAAGACTATATAACACATATAGGTTCATACTCTAACTAGAAGTCAGAAAACCAAGAATACAAGGTTTTGAAGCACAACTAGAAATTTGTGAGATGTTAATTTTTTTTTTCTTTTTGTTGTATCTTTAAAAATACACCGAGAAATAAAATATATATTTTTTATTTTTGTTTTTATATAATATTACTTCATTTGACAATAAAAAAAAATACTAAACTGTTCACACATGATACTTCTCGTTCTTAATTATAATAAAGTAAAGAAAAAAAATAAAAAGGAGATAAAAATATATGACTTACTTTTTTTTTCTTTGATGTTGGCCGGGAACATGAGATAAGAATTATTGAGAAGCACTAATGACAAAATTAGTGTTTACTATTTTAATAGACAAAGTATAAAACAACTCTTTTGTCATGCTTTTGATAATTAAGCTAGATATTTAATTATGATTCTCTTAATCAATTCTTGATTAACACTATGCTCTGTCATTGTCACAGTTCTTCGAAAAGATAATTATCATGATCTTATGCACAATTAATCAGAAGTCCCTCCAATACTGATTGAAACGTTTGAGGTAGCTACAGTGTGATCCATTAGGTGCATGTGCATGAATGAATTATTAAATTCTGATTAGTGGTCAAATATTTTATAAGTTTTCATATTGACTGAATGACGTGGAAAATAAATATGTATTTATTTTTAATCTAAATTAAGTTTTTGTTTGATCCATAATATTAAAAAAAAATTTAAGGACAATAACTATAATAACATTAAATGATGAGATATTAGAAATATTTTAATCCGTGTTTATAAATATCAGAAAATAAATATAAACACAAGATTTCAAATTTATATTTTCATTCTCTAATAATACTAATATTATAAAAACAAAATTATCTCGCATAAAAATTAATGTACTGGCATACAACTTATAAACTTAAAAAAGAAAAAAAAATTCAAAAATACTATCTAAAATATGTATTGTCTTTTCTGAAGTCTATATATAACAAATATAAAACCATACAGAATATCATACATTTTATGAAATCTATACAAAACAAAGATAAAGTCATATAATACATAGGACATTTTAGAGATAACATATTACAATAGATTTATTAATGAACAAAATCTAATTTTTACAAATTTCTTTTGGTTCAGAAGAACAAATTATCTTTGTGATATTATTTTTTTTTGATAACTAATAATATAATTTTACTATATATATTCAGACACACTTCAATCATTCGAGTATAAATACCGCATCTGTTTGAGTACATCTCAATCACTTAAGTCGACATGTATTCAACCCAAACACATTCAGTAAAAAATAATCATATGACTAAATGGTTGATATTGAAAAATTATGATTAAGTTAAGAAGAAAGGATTAAAACAAAATTAACAAGTAATTAAGCCACGTGACTGAGGTCGATTCAAGTAAGGTTCCCCAAATAATAGTATAAATAACACATTTTACTAGATACATTAATAACGTTTTTTATTATAATATTTATTATCATCTAGTAAACTGACTTGAGCATTAGAGTGTCTTTTATAGACACAATCCGGTTACAGCTTGGATTGAGGCAAAATGAGAAGCATGAATAGATGATTATTATTATTAGGACATAGACAAGAAGTAAATGGCGATGTAGCGAACATCTCACACCCCCTTATAGGGTTTATGATACGATGATGAACAAGATATGTTTGTCTTGTGCAAAGGGATTAAAAGATCCAAGATTATGTGTGGAATTCAGAGAAGTCTCTTATATTTGTCCATACATATTTCAAACAATTAAATGAAACAAAAAAAGGGGATACCATTCACTCATTATTATCAAACACTTGAAACATGAGAAGACAAGTGGCTTCAAATCAGGACATCCTCACAGCAACAAACAATGATATAATACACACAGCATAATTATAACAATTAGTTGGATAAAAAAATAAAATAATATTATTGCATATAGGCCCCTCTTCCCCCTCATTGAGACAAAGACAATTTAAGAATATATAATACATTGAAAAGATCTCACCCCCACTCATTTTCATTGTGATCCCCACCACACTCTTATTTCCACCCATTCATTTTCTGCCCATTATCATCATTTCAACCCTAGTGATAATGACTGGTCAAAACTTGATTGATCACCTAAACAAAGCTACAATACATATACATGCAATCAAAAGGTAAAATCTAAACAAATTTTATCATGCATGTCTCCCTTTTTTTTCTTTTTTTTTTTTAATTTCCCCTCATGAAGCTCATTAGTCTCTTCATCAATCAATTTTCCTTTCTTGATAAGAAGAAATAACATTACTATTACCATGCATCCATGCTTCTTTTCTTACCCAAAATGGTGACTTGCCTCATAAACAATCTTCAAAGTCAAAAAGCTTTTCCCTACAAGGAGTCTTCATAGCCCCACTTTATTTCCCATTTCAATTTAACAATCAAACCTACACATATTATAATAATAATAATAATAATAATAATAATGTTCCTCAATTTAGCTTTTTCTTTTTTCCCCATCTTCCAAAACAAACAATATTTCCTATTTTACAACCAAATGAGTTTTTCAAAAAATTGTGTTGTGAGATATTACTTAAGGAGAATATTATTATTATTATTATTATTATTAATTAATTAATTATATATAATATTAGATGCTTTGTTTCTTTGTAATGTGAAGTCAATTTCATAGAAAATAGTGTTAATATCCGATTGATTAGATAGTGGATTATACGAAGGTGATTCATTTCATTCTTTGGGATTCTTTATGATTAGACAATATTGTCTTTCTCATTCAAAAGTAGTAGTGTAGCTAGATACCTAATGGCCTAATTCTTCTAATTACTTCAAAACAAATTCTTCAATATTCATGATGATGTCTTTTCCAATTATTTCAGTGACCAAACTCTTCACCAATATTGCTGTGGATAGAATCATTCATATGCATTTCATCGAATTTTTTTTATTTGTTTTATTCTCACGACATTCACCTTGATTGCTGCATTAGCTATGCTCAACTATCAACTCACAAGTGTATATTCTATCCAAAAAATATATATTCATTATCATTATCAAAATTAATTAAATAAAGACTTGGGCAACATCGCTCCTCTCAATAATAATACTAATAATATATAATTAAGGAATATAAATAAAGTGAATTACGAAATTCGAAAAAATAAACCACCATCATTAATTCGTAGATCCCTCCCATTATTCGTATAAACATGCATCCAAATTAAAGGGGAAAGAATTTTGTTGTACGTCAAGGATATCATATTCGTCGAATAATGTCAACAACATTATTTATTCGGATATTATTAATTAAACTGGGTTTTAGTGTTTCGTACTGGTTTAGTATAATATAAAAACACTTACAAAATTACATACATAAAAGTATATTTGGGTGATATATAGAAGTATATTTTTCTTAAATTTTAGTGTTTCAATGCCTTTCTCAATTCAAGCATAAATTTATTCTTAAATTTATATACTTCATTATCTCATTTGGGTGATATATAGAAGTCTATTTTTCTCGTGTCATACTCTCGTACTTTAATTGTATAAACTTTATTTCTTTGACTCTCTTCACATCATTAGAAAAATATTTTCCACAAAAAGAAATTTTTATAACCACTTCTTAGGTTATGATATTCTCCCTCCATCTAATAATCAATTTGTGGTCTCTTCTAATAACATAAGCACAACATAATTTACATTTTTATTTTTAGAACAATTCACAACTTGAAATATTTTCTCCATTTTCTTAATTTATAATCCAACCTTTGTAAGAGGTTTGTTTGTTTTTTTTTTTTTTCTAAATTGAAATAAACCTTGTGACTTAATGGTTCTTCAGGCCTTTGATTCCTCAGGCCTTTGGTTCCTCAATAATACAACAGTCATTTTGTTGATAGCTTGTATTGCTTCAATTAATTTAATGTTCTTCTCCTTATTTTTCATTTGGTATTGCAAAATTTAGGATTCATAAAAATCTTATGATGAACACATTTCATATGTCTCTCGTAAGAAACGCTCATATCTCATCTAATGTGAGATCCCTTCAAATATAGTTTAACTTTTCATTTACTTAGATATGAGAGATACTTAATTTCTCCTTAATCTTGACGAAAAAGAAATATAATACTTAAAAGTTTATATATGCATTATATATATATATATATATATATATATATTAAAATTAATTAATTATCATTTTTATTTATTCTTAATTATTAAATAAAAATAAAAATTTTCAAATTGACTTATATCTTAAATGGTTTAATAGTGAAACATAGAATGCGGAAGATTTAACCCATGTTCAACCGACAATTAATCAAAAGGTGTGTTTGGTTGAGCGTTGGAGAATTGATTCTAGATGAATCAATTCTCCAACGTAGAACCAAGAATTAGTTATTTTTCATTCAACGTGATTTTTTTACTTTTTAATTGATTTTAGAAATCAAAACTGAGTTTACATTAGGAAATCAAACACGTACTGATATCTAAGAACATTTCGATTTATAATCTTGTTGTAACATATATAGGAGAGCGTCTTAATGTTAATGTTAATGTTGGGAATATAAATTGGAAAGGAGTGAAGGAAGCTAGAAAGTTGAAAAGCAGAAGTAGGGTCCCTCTCATCTTATAGGCTTATGACTCTATGGTCACTTTAGGGTCCCCGCAAGGCTGGTGCTAGCCCATGAACTGCAACTCATGTAGCATCTCACACTATTGGACACCAAGTTTATTTGCATGTCTCACTCTTTACTAACTTTTACCAGCTACTTCCTCATTTAATTACTTATCTATTTTTATGAATCAAATAAAACCATAACATAAAGTGTTAAGGGTTGTTCAATAACTGCAAAAATATTAAAAGTTAAAATTAGTTCATTCTCATAAATATTCAACAAAGACTAAACATAAACTTTTATTTAAGAGATGGTTGTATTGTAGAGTAAGATGAATGTCAATTTAAGATTTTATTTCTTTTGACCTTTTATCATCTTTTATTTTATTTATAAATAAAAGGAAAAATAAAACTTACTTGTGAATAAAAAAACTTTATTTCTGGATTGATAATTTATATAAGATTTATTAAGTAATTTGATTTCTTTTATTTCGATTTATGATTCACTTTGAATTTTATATCCTTTAAATCAACTGAGTCTCAATATTTGTTAAATAGAGTTGATTCGATATTTTTCGATAAGCTGATATCAACACTGTTTGAAAATGTTATGTCATATGCCAAAATGTGGCTGGAATCTTTATTGTTTTATTTATCTCTCAACCTCCCACCACCTTCATCCACTTCCCTCCACCTTTGGTACACCTAAGTTCATACAAAATCAAAACCCAAACACTAAAACAAAGTCATCAAGACAATTACCACCAAAGTAACCTTCTAGTACTCCTTAAACAACGAAATCGAAGAAAACATTCCAAGTAATAAGTTATACCCAAAGTGAGAACATTTTTAGAATGTTAGAGTTTTGAATTGTACGAAGTTGAAAAACATGTATGAATTATGGTTTTTTTTTTCTGAGGTTTAGATTTGGGAAGAAGGTCAGGTGAAGGAAGGTGGTGAGAGGTCGAGGAAGGTGAAAGGAGAAAAAAAAGGAAAGATTCTACAGTCAAAAATAATTCAGATTTTAACACGTGATACTTTTAAATGACGTTAATGTCAATTGAGTAAAAAATAATAAAAAACCAAAGTGAACCATATTCGAACATTTAGGAACCAAATTATTAATTAAACCTTAACATAAATTATACTATTTTTCTTAAACTCATCGTAGTCATTATAATTAGAAAATGATTTCCCATAAACTCAAATAATATTTTATCATTTATATTTAATTAATAAGTTACAGTCTCTCACGTAAAATATAAAATCTTTTATAGGAGTCCTTTCATAATACAATATTGGCTAGAAAGTTTAGAATACAGGTTAGACAACATATTTAAAATAAGAAATATATAACTTGAGATTTTAATCATCATTGTCCTATAAATATATGAATTTTAAGTATTTTAAATAAATATTGATCATTTGAGGGATGGTGATATGGATGAAGATAATGATCTGATTGATGGTAATATCCATAATGGAATAAGCTCACTCACGGGATTAACAGAAACATATATAAAGGACTTGGTGATTTTGAAAGGTGATAGAGAGCACAATATCTTTTTTCCTTGATTAGGTATCTATTTTACTTGACCACTTTGAATTTGATCTAACAAATGGTAATGTCCCTAAACGTCTTAAGCAACTTCAAAAACATTTAGTTTATTACTTATCAAATTTTCCTTTGTAAGTGCGAAAATGTTTAGTTCATATGCCATCTCCATAACTATTACAACTATTATTGTTCTTTAAATATAAAAGTAGATACAAATATGGAGGATATATTTGATCACAAAGTTGTGCATGCATATCTTCACGACGGGTTTAAGTCTTACAAAATACAATGACACTATGAAAACCTTGCTCATATGTAAACAATAATTACTGTTGTCATAATCATTAATATTGCGAAGAACTTTTAAGTTATTTATGCCTTTTTATGTCAATCTTAGATTCAATATTATTGCAGGACACTTAAGTTTACGTCACATGCAAAATAAGTTATGTAAATTTATGTCAAACTATAAGGATCTAACGTAAATGCGTTAGTTTACATCGGACATTATCAGATTTAATGTAAAAAAATTTGTCATAAAGCTACAGTGAAATGAACATTTATGAGCTTGTTTCGGTTTAGTATGTTGTATATCAAATAATGTTGTTGATAAAGTTAAAGAAGAGTTGGTAAATTGAGAAGTCAAACTTGGGACAGAACTTGTGCCACACTCCAAGAAGATTGAGTTGTACAAGTTCAAATTTAGTACCCTTGCACTACAAGAAAAAACATCATTACCTATTAGCAAAAATCTGCAGATAATCCACAAAATTCGTAGGCAATATAGTTTTACCTACGAATTATTTATAGACAAAAATATGTAGGTAAAGTGGTTGTTGCAAACATTACCTACAGATTTATCAAGTAACTACAGATATTGAATACCCTTGAACTTATTCTAACTCAATCTTTTCTCTGAGTGGTCCAACCTCTGTCCTAAGTTTAACCTTTCTACTCACTAACTCTTTTTAAATTTTATAAAAAATCTTTCATTTGATACGCAACACCTCACACCGAAACAAGTTTAGGAATATCCATTTTATTGTAGTTTTTATTATTAGAGGTAGAAATGAACGAACCAATGTGAGAAATGAGGTTCGATTTCATGAAAGTCAAAAAATTTAAAATTATTTTACCATTATAACATATTCTTAGAATGACAAAACACAACAAACAAAACAAGAAAGCGTTGATGCAAAGCCATGACTGGGTTCCTTATAAACAATCACAACCATAAATAAAAATGCAAAGTTTAAGAAACAAGCCTCAATTGTGAAGCAAAGCCAACAACGACGAATAAATGAATCCATAAACCATCACCATTTCATCACTTAAGAACAAACCTTAACTTACAAGAGCATTTTATACGACTTTTCGCACAATGAGAAATGAGGAGGAGAATCATGTATCAAATATGTATAAAAAAACTTACATCGAACTTCTGATCATCTGATTAAATTATATTATTTACGTCGCACATTCGTAAATAACATGTTTTACTTTGAACAATACAAAGTTTGATGTAATCGCTTTCACATTTTTTACAAAATTCTCACTGCACTTTTTTATGTGGGTTCTCTGCTATTTAATGTGAATTAGGTAATATAAATGATTACTTCTGTATTAGTAAATATTGATATTAAAATTATGAAAAATCTAAATACATATTAGTATAAGTTTCATTGAATGAAAATAACAAAATTGAGCATTTAAAAAAGATCTTCAATTTTATTGTCTTCGTATTTTAAATTAGACATAATATTAGTCTCATGTATAAATTAAACTCATATCTCATTAGTATTGTATTTCTCTAACACACGTATGAAAGATCAACAATAACACCATCCATTACTCATGAATATGATTTTGCTAGGTAACATGTGGTAAGTTGTACATTAGAAAGAAGAAGAAAGTGAATGATATATGAGTAAGTGAAAGTGGTTTTGGTGGCAACATGTGGACACCATTGGTTTGGCATGCGAAACACTCATACATCTTTTGATATATACGGCAAGACAAAAGAAAGACACCAATAAAACTAAAACAAAAAGAAGAAGACATTGATTGCATTATTAACTCTAGTTATCCACAAATAATAAGTTGTTACATTACGTAGCCATGTTATTCACTATCTATCTACCTGCAAGCTCACAACAAACACATACATTATCAAAAACTCAAATCTCATCACTAGTTTTCATCTTCCCCCATTAATATTTTACGACACATTCATTCATGCGTTATAAAAAGGTTAAGAAAAAGTGTTTACATATAATGTAGGTGACGTATGTGGTTGTAATTATAGTATATAATAAGTGTGGAACATGAGGCAATCATTTATTCAACTTACTTAGCAGAAAACTTTAACCAGCAAGGGCATCTTGTAGTGGGTTTTTGACCATAAAGGAGATATAGTGTCTTTCTTCGTATCATAGATCACTTGTCTCTTCCATATATAATAAAAAAATAGGTTAGTAGTTTTTCCTTTTTAATTTTTTAGCTTCATACAAACATTGAAACACATGATCCAGATTTTCTGTTGGATTTTTTCATACTATCATTTATTGAGTATTAAAAATATTAGAGTTGTCAAAAGGGGTAACTTGACCCGGTCTGGCTCGATCCACTACGGGTTGATCACTTAGTGAGCCAATCCTACCTAGCTCACTTATTGGCGAGCCAAGAAAATTCGAATCTAATCCGTCCCATCACGGATTGATGGATTAAACAGGTTGATTCACGGGTTCCAACCTATTTTGACAACTCTAAAAAATATATAAATATTAATATTTTTTAATATATTTTAAAACATGATAATGTTTATCAACGTATTTTAAATATACTATAGAAAAATAGCACATAAAATTTAGCAAAAAAATTGAAACTACCAAAAGCATTACACTATATTGAATACTAGTATGTTATTGAGAAAAACAAAGTATACACACAAAAAAAAACACAAATAATTTATATCACTATAATAATCTTATCATTATGAATTTTATAAAAGTATTACATTATCTCAATTTAAAAGAAAAAAAAGAGTAAAATCAAAATACAATGATAAAATTGAAACAATATCTTAAAAAATTTAAATGAAAATTATATTATATGAAAAGTTATTTCTTGAATAAATTTGTATACTTGATTTTGGATTGAAATATATACTAAAGAAATAATAGTGATGTTGTGTTATGTATTAGGTTTATGTGGAAGAGAAAAACGGGTGGCCAGTGGAACACCCTGTCTTCAAAGATATTGATGTCGGTAACGCACTCTACACTCCCACGTGTGCTACAAAATGTGTCTCTACGTTTATCAATATTATAATTATAAAGCATTTACACCACTATGTTTACATTTTCGTTTTCTTCTGCCTAGGAAAATCAACCAGAAAATGAAACTTCAATTTTTAAATACAATAAATTCACACGAATACACTTTATTCTATTTCCTTTACTTATGTAAAAGTAAATTCGTACAACTTGAGAGTAGTCAAATGAGAGATCATTGACTCTTATCTTCGTGAAATTAAAATCAACATTTCGTAATATATATATATATATATATATATATATATATATATATATATATATATATATATATATATATATATATATATATA